>FZPS01000069.1_pt285 | contig 99080 bp, 95 predicted proteins | sample 1817821 | NCBI WGS metagenome assembly FZPS01 (sample SAMEA104158645, study PRJEB21678) | metagenome | place: Germany | collected 2015-04-21
ACAGAATAAAACTAATGCCTTTTAGGTGACATTTTCAAAGAACATTGACACTGGATTTAACCTTTGTTTCCTGCTAACCACCTGCTTAAACCTACACTAACCGAAAAGCATCAGTCAGCACCTGGCTGCTGATCAGGAATCTGAATGACATATCGAACCTGTGGCCTCTAATCTCCCATGTAAATAGCTTTTGATGACATCCGCGACTGTTCCTTGTGCACCGACTATGGTTTCAATTCCGTATTCATTGAACAACTCAACTGCTCTGGAACCCATACCGCCAGATATGATTACATTTACTCCCTGCTCGTGCAAGAACTTCGGTAAAAACCCTGGTTTATGTCCAGGATTATCAATCGAAGTCTCACCTAAAATATTACCACTATCCACCTCAAAAACAGCATAGCGTTGACAATGGCCAAAGTGTTCGGCGACAACATCCGCATTACTGGCAATGGCAATCTTCATTTTATCCCTCCATTACCTCTAACCTGTCAGCAAAGACAGTAAGCCAATCTTCATCGAATTCCTCGATCAGGCCTTGATCGGTAAGCGCAGAAATTCGGGGATCTAGTGGAAGTCTAGATACCAAATCAATTCCGTACTTAGCAGCTGCGTCTTGGATATGGCTCTCACCAAAAATATTGGTCTGCTTCCCACAATCGGGGCAAGTAAAGTAAGACATGTTCTCTACAACACCGATAATGGGAACATTCATCATCTGAGCCATCTTAACCGCTTTAGATACAATCATTGACACCAAGGCCTGAGGAGATGTGACAATTACAATACCATTCACCGGCAGGGATTGAAAAATGGTTAATGGTGCATCTCCAGTTCCTGGTGGTAAATCCACAAACATGTAGTTGACATTGCCCCAAACAACATCAGACCAAAATTGTCTTATTGCCCCTGCAATTAATGGCCCGCGCCACACAACGGGATCAGTTGGGTTTTCCAGCAGAAAATTAATCGACATCACAGCAATGCCGCTTTTCGTCCTGACGGGTACAATCCCTTGTTCTATGGCTTCCGCTTTGTTTTGTTCGACCCCGAAGATTTTCGGAATAGATGGCCCGGTTATATCCGCATCAAGTACAGCAGTCCGATAACCTCGACGATTCATCAAGGTAGCTAACATCGCAGTGACTAATGACTTTCCTACTCCGCCCTTACCACTCATTACACCTATAACTCTCTTAACGTTACTCATTGCGTTTGGTACAACGGAAAAATCCGGTTTTTGACTTGTTTGCCTAACTTGCTCTTGCCTCTCGCTCATATCCACCGCCCTTGTCTTGTTAGTAATTGATACCAAGCAATTCCATTATGTTCCTCCATACTTCCCGTACAGCTGCTGCTGCCGGAGACTGGTATTCGACAATGCTCTTTTGACTGTTCACAGCTTCCGTTACTGTTTGATCAAACGGGATCATACCTACGAATGCAATCCTTTGCTCTCCACAAAATGCTTTGATTTGCTCGGTTCTCTCCGGATCAAGGTCTGCCTTATTGACACAAACAGCCATTGGCACATCAAATATGGCTGCAGTAGCAGTAATTCGCTCCAGATCACTGATTCCGGACACAGATGGTTCAGCTACAATAAGCGCAAGATCAACGCCACTTAACGAAGCAATGACCGGACAGCCAATACCTGGTGAACCATCGATTATAGCTAAGTCAATTGGATCTATCCCCAGTCCTTGCCCAGATTTACCTTTCTCAAAACCGACTGCCTCATCAAGCAGCTGCTTTTTTACTGCAGCCACTAGCTTACCCGAAACACCATAACCCATTCTCAATTGGGCCGTGGAAAACAAGTAATGCGCTTTGTAGAGTTTTAACTGGCCTGTAACATCCTTTTGCATTGTCACAGCATCTACCGGACAAACCAGTTCACATACTCCACAACCTTCACACCTGTACAGGTTAACTTCACTATGCTCATCAATCATGGAGATGGCATCGAAACGACAGTGCTCCTTGCAGCAGCCGCAATTAATACACTGTTCCGGATCAATATGCGCTTTATCCATACCATAGTAATCTGCATCCTGCGGTTCGCCTGTCAAAGGTAGTACTAAATGTAGATTAGGAGCATCAACATCACAATCGGCAAAGGCATCCGCTGCCGTCAAGTGAATAAACGCAGAGGCTACCGTTGTTTTACCTGTACCGCCTTTGCCACTAATTATTAGCAGTTGTTTCATGTTGAGCCTCCTCAACAATGCAGCGTAACAACCCGGAAAACAACTCCAAATAAGCTGGATCTTCCCTGCACGCAATCAATCCTTTGGCGCAAAAATCAGCGAGCTTGAAATCAAATGGAATCTTGGCCAAGACGTTGATGTTGTGCGTGGCGCAAAAATCCTCCACAACATGCACATTGTCCACGGCCTTGTTAATCACTACTCCAAAAGGTTTATTGAAGGTTTTGACCAACTCCCATACCATACCAAGGTTGTGAACACTCAACAATGTCGGTTCTGCTACCAAAAGGCAGTAGTCAGCGTCCTTGATACCCTCCATCACCGTGCAGGATGAACCGGGAGGGCAGTCAATGATCGTTGCCTCAGTTGATTTATTGCTGGCATGTCTTAATACCTGATCGATTATTGCAACTCCCGATTCTTCCCCGGGATCCATGATTCCTGTAACAACTGTTGTATCCTCTGACTTTCCCATTTCCACAGTGCCGATGACTTTATCTTCCTCAGATATTGCTCCTGTTGGGCACACCAAAGGACATCCGCCGCAAGAATGGCAAAGCTGGGTAAAGACCAACACTTGTCCACTTATGTAGGCTAGAGCATTAAACCGGCAGAAATCAACGCACCGGCGACAGCCAGTGCATTGAACATGATCTACAACCGGCACTTTAACACAAACGGTTTCTTGCTTTGTGATTACCGGTTTGAAAAACAAACGTCCGTTTGGTTCCTCAACATCACAATCCAAATATCTGGAACCAGCTGCCGCTGCCGCTAAATTCACCGAAACGAAAGTCTTGCCCGTGCCGCCTTTGCCGCTCAAAACAGCTATGTTCAATCTAGATTCCCCCACGGTGATGAAAGCCTTTGTGAATATCTTTCAGCGCCGCAAGCTTTCCTGCCTGAAACTGAGCAACGGCATCTTTGACTGAATCACCTTCGGTTTTATAAATTTTAATACCTGCGGCTGTAATCACACTGGCTGCATTAGCTCCACACTGGGGAGTTAAGACAGCCTTAACTCCACTGTCCACGATTAGCTGACCGGCAACTACTCCGGCTCCGCCTTCGCTGGATCGAGCCACTTGATTTTCCACAAAATGCTTTTCCCCGGTGTTGGTATCATAAATCAAGAAGTATGGTGCCCGTCCAAACGCCGAACTAATAGTGGTATGCTCCGAATTATCCACTACCGGTATGGCTATTTTCATCTTATCTAATCCTCCATTTTAGAGAAATCTGCCCCAGCGGCCATGCTGATGTCTGTGGCAGCGGCCTCGGCCGCATCCATGGAGTTCCGGCCCGTCACAGAGCTGATAATCCCCACCTTCAATGGTTAATCTCTTACCCTCAACCAAAGCTTGGGCTACCTTTTTGCGGGCATTGTCATAGATCCGCTGAACTGTTGTCCTTGCCACGTTCATCATTTCAGCACACTCTTCTTGAATCAACCCTTCGTAGTCGATCCATCGGATGGCCTCGTATTCTTCGACTTTCAGCACAACAGTTTCACTTTCTGATCTGGGCTTATCCCGTTGAACATCCAGAGGGCCAAACATACTGTGTTTAGGCAAACCACACACACGTCTCCACTTCCGCGGCCTCGGCACAAACTCACACCCCTAACTACCGAATCTTAGTCTTTGTCTTCCAACTTATCCAGCAGATCATCGATCTCCTGCAATTCCTTCTCCAGCATTGCCTTTTCTTCCAGCAGCCATTCTTTTTCAGTTTTAGCTGCAGCTGGATTAGGCATTTCATAAACAACCGGATAAGGGACTGCATAAGAGTGGTGCCATGGAGCAAAACGTTTGAACCAATGACCGAATCCGCGTCCAAAACCCCGTCCAAACCCGCGCCTGAAACCACTGCCGAAACCGCGGCCGTATCCAAAACCAAAGCCTCTTCCATATCCGTAGGGCTGGGGTGCCCTTGGATGGCAGAATCCAAGCCCCCTTCCGGTCATCGGTCCTAAACCGCTTGGCCCAGTGCCATCAAATCCTGGCATGTGTTGACCTCCTTTCATGAGATTTTGGGCATATGTTCTAAACCTATTATACCCCCATTATGGGCATATGTCAATAACAATTTTTCAGCTTCCAAGAACAACCGCGGCAGCACCGTTGATCTACGCTCATTGACAACTCAGGCAATATTCGGTACCATATCCGCAGACCCGAAAGGAGTGAGCCCCATGTGCGGCCGGTTTACCTTAACCAGTGACATGGATATTCTCTTATACCGTTTTGCCGCTGTAATGCTGGTGGATCTGGCTTATTTGCCCCGCTACAACATTGCTCCCACACAGCCTGTCCTGGCTGTGGTTGATGAACAAGGGCAACGAGTGTTCACGGTATTCAAATGGGGCCTGATCCCTTTCTGGGCAAAGGACGCAAAAATGGCAGCGCGAATGATCAATGCCCGCAGTGAATCACTGGCTGAAAAACCGTCATTCAAACACCTGCTGAAACGAAGGCGCTGCCTGATCCCAGCCACCGGCTTTTATGAATGGATCAGTACAGTAAAGCCTAAACAGCCGGTTTATATCAAATTGAAGTCTAACGAGCCATTTGCCTTTGCTGGATTGTGGGATGAGTGGCAGTCGCCAACCGGTGCAGTTCAGTCATGTACGATTATCACCACCGATGCCAACAGCCTGATCCAGCCGGTCCATCATCGCATGCCGGCCATTCTCCAGCCTGAACAGGAACAGCTTTGGCTTGATCCAGCTGTGAATGAATCCCGGGAACTGCTGCCACTGCTTAAGCCTTATCCCAGTGAAGAGATGGAAATGTACTGGGTTAGCCCAATGGTCAATTCACCGCGAAACGACAGCCCTGCCTGCATAGTTCCTGCAAGCGATCCCACCGGCGGCACAAATGATTTCTAGAATGCAAAAAACCTCTGCCGAAGCACCTTGAATCCCCGGCAGAGGTTCGCTTTTTCACTTCACCCACCGATTACCATGTACCTGATTGCCGCCAGCAGGAAAATACCAGGAACCCCCAACAAACCCGCCACCAGCACAGTGATTGGGTTGATGGCGAGGTATAGCCCAAAATAGCCTCCTACCAGGTTAAAAACTGCAAGCAGCAGTCCCCCTATGATACCGTTGATCAGCAGCCGGGCAATAACCCTCAGCGGGATTAACAGCAACCTGGCCACCAGATAGAGAATGAGTAATCCCAATAGGTATGAAAACACGATTGATAGGTTCATGGCCACTCCTCCAAAAAAAGGGTTCGTCCCTAACTTATATGTCAGGAACAAACCCTTTAGAACATAATCAGAAAGCTGTCAGGCTAGCTGCTGCACTGGCTTTTGTACTTTTTCAACAAATACATGTATTTGCGCTCGGCAGCCTCCAGCGAATAGATGGCATAATCAATTAATTCCGGATCTGTAAGGCTGTCAAAATAACTGCGGGCAGCGAGCCAGGCATCTTTAGCTTCTTCCACCTGTTGGCGTAAACTGGCCTGGTCAACCTCGGCAAAGGTATCAAATTCATTAGCATCCGGATCGGAAAACAGCCATAGGGCAAACTTATGCAAGAGCGAGCTTCTCTGTTCCATGACCTCACCCCGTTTGCAAATCCCATTTCTTTCTTAGTATATTCATTACGGGGCTTGGCTATACACAGGCTACAATTCACGCCTGCCTTCCAGGGCTTTGGTCAGCGTAATCTCGTCAACATATTCCAGATCGCCGCCCACCGGCATGCCGTGGGCAATGCGGGTCACTTTGATTCCCAACGGTTTGATCAACCGCGCCAGATACATGGCAGTTGCTTCACCTTCAACATCAGGATCAGTTGCTAGAATAACCTCGTTGATTGGGCCTTGCAAGCGCTCAAGCAGTTCTTTGACCCGCAAATCTCCAGGCCCGATTCCCTCCAGTGGTGCGATTGCGCCATGCAAAACGTGGTACAGGCCTTTAAAACTGCGCGTCTTTTCCAAAGCAACGATATCCCTTGCGCCTTCGACAACACAAATAATCGACTGTTCCCTGGTGCTGTCGCTGCAGATGGCGCAGGGATCTGTGTCAGTCAGGTTATAGCATGTGGAACAGTACCGGATTTTTTCTTTGGCAAACGTAAGCGCAGAAGCCAGGCTTTCCACACTTTCCATTGGCTCTTCAATAATATAAAAGGCAAGCCTTTGCGCGGTTTTGGGGCCAATGCCGGGAAGCTTCCTCAATTCATCAATCAACCTTGATAAAGGTTTTGGGTATTTCGCCATTAAAACAACCCCGGAGGCAGGCCTGGAATATTCAACCCGCCGGTAAGTTTCTGCATTTCTTGTGCTGCAAGTTCTTGGGCTTTGCGCAGCGCCTCATTGACGGCAGCCATGACTAAATCCTCCAGCATCTCCACGTCATCAGGATCAACTGCCTCCGGCTTGATTGTAATCGACACTATTTCTTGGCTGCCGTTGGCAACGACGCTGACTACACCTCCGCCGGCCGTGGCTTCCACAGTTTTGTTTTTGAGTTCTTCCTGTGCCTTGGCCATGTCTGCCTGCATTTTCTGTACCTGCTTGAGCATTTTCTGCATATTCACCTCAGGACTCCACCTTTCTACTGATCCTTAATATTGATTACCCTGCCTCCGAAAATCTTAAGAGCAGCCTGTACCGATTCATCGTACTCCTGTTTTTGATCGGAACCCGGCTCGGGCTTGTTTTCCGATTGCTGAAGTTCAGGTTCTTCGTTTGCATTCTGGTTCAAGTCAACCTGTTCAGGCTTCGGTTCCCCTTGACCCTCTGAGCCTGTATCCATCTGCTGCTCAACCTTGCCGATCGTACACTTTATGGCCAAAGAGCAGCCAAACATCTTCAACAGCGCCCGCTCAGCCGGCTCCCGGTGCCTATCCTGCTCTATGCTGGCTTTGTGAAACCCTCTCCCTTTGGGGAAGGCAATCACCAGTTGGCCCGCCTTGAGGCTGACGGGGAAACCCTCCCGCAAAAATGCTTCCGGCTGGATTAAACGTTCATTGCGCAAAAGCTGCAAAAAATCCTGCCATTTGGCTTGGATAACCTTCAATTTTTCCTGATCCTCGCTGAGTGGGTTAAGCTGTACCGTCGCCGGCTCTTTCTCCTCAGCCTTAGGCGCAGAGCTGTCGTCTATGAACCTGACCCCGGAATGCTCCAAATTGGCCAAGCGCTGCTCCAGCTGCTCGATCCGTGCTTCCAAACCCTGGATGTCTGCCGGCGGTTGAAGAAGGCGCAGCACTGCCAATTCCAAAGGGATACTTGTATCACTGACGAAACGCATATCCCGTTCACATTCGGAAAATGCGGCCATAATCTGCTGCAGCCGCTCATTATCCCACTCTATTCCTATATCAGGCAGTGTTGTTTGATGCACGACTGCTTTGCGGAGAAAGGCAAGGAGATCCCGGACAAACTGGCTCAAGCTTTTGCCATCCAGGTACAGATCCTGAATCAGCTTGAACAGTTCAGCACTGTCCTGCTGATCAAGGGCCTTGATAAACCCCACAATCCGCTCCCGGGTTGCCACCCCCAGGACAGTGCTCACAGTGTCCGCGCTGAGCTTGTCCGAATAGGCGAGGCACTGCTCAACAATACTCAAGGCATCGCGCATCCCCCCGCCGGCATGTTCCGCTATAATCTCCAGGGCATCATCGTCAGGAACGATACCTTCTTTGGTTAAGACATACTGAAGATGGCTCTTGATATCTTTGACAGGGAAACGCCTGAAGTCATAGCGCTGGCAGCGGGAAAGAATCGTAGTCGGGACTTTTTGCGGGTCAGTTGTGGCAAGGATGAACACTACTCGCTGTGGTGGTTCTTCCAGAGTTTTCAACAATGCGTTGAATGCGCCCGGTGTCAGCATATGTACTTCGTCAATAATATACACTTTAAAGCGCCCGTTGGCCGGTACATACTGAACCAGTTCCCTCAATTTGCGGATCTCTTCGATCCCCCGGTTGGAGGCTCCATCAACCTCGATCACCTCAAGGCTGTTCCCCTGGGTGATCTCCACGCATTGCGGGCATTGGCCGCAGAAATTGGAGGTGGGCCCGTCAACGCAGTTCAAGCCCTTGGCAAAAAGACGGGCCGTGGTTGTTTTCCCGGTGCCCCGGGGCCCAGCAAACAAATAGGCATGGCTGATCTTGCCAGAATCAAGCGTGTTCTTCAATGCTTGGACGATATGGGTTTGCCCCACTACCTCATCAAAGCTTTGAGAACGCCAACGGCGGTACAATGACAGATATGCCATTTGACTCCCTCCAAAAGGAATTCAGGCAAATAAAAATGCCGTGCACCTATTCTCGAAAGGACCTTCCAGGCGGCACCCAACCAGTTAGCTCGGATCAGGCGCCCTTGCGGCACATAAGAGGATTTACTTACCGCTGCTTCCTTCCGGACCTGACGGGGTTCGTAAAGTCTTATTGCGCAAGACCCAACCGTCAACACCACTTAGTTGAACCAGACCCCACAAGATCAATCCTCAAACAGGAATTCGACCCCGCTATAGCGGCTTGCGGGTACAGGGCACCGCTACCTCCCCGTCTAGCACGGCATCAACATTATATCGGATGTGAATTGCAATGTCAAGGTAAGCCTGTTGGTCAGGATATCCGGCCCCAGGTTGATCCGGGGAAGCTGTGCATCGAATCCACAATCGAATCTGTGTTATTAATTCAAAAACGGTAGAGGAAATCCCTGCAATTGGCAGCGATGTCAAAAAGGAGCCTTAAGCGGCCCCTTTTGGAATCAATCATAAAACAGCTGTCCTCAATCAGCGGTACTGCGGTTCTTCATCTTTAACGTGCTCCAGCCGCCCTTTGAGGCGGGGAAGCATCTCTTCTATCTTCTGCGACATGGACGTAAACATCTCGCTGACGTCAGGATGCCCCGTCTCCAGCGCATGGTTTTTCAGCTGGCTGCTTAGGCTTTCGGCGTCGGCGATCGTTTTTTCCAGTCTTGTTTTAACAGTCATTGATTCACCTCCCTGGGCTTACCAGCAGGAATGTTCCCTTGGAACTGCTTCTTTAGCATAGTATGCCCAGAACAAGAACGATTAAAGCAAAAAACAACCGGCACAGCGGTTGCTCTATCCTCAAATGGCGGAGAGAGAGGGATTCGAACCCTCGAGGGGCTTATCACCCCTACACGATTTCCAGTCGTGCCTGTTCAGCCAGCTCCAGCATCTCTCCACAGTATCCATATTTAGCATCTGGCGGAGAGGGTGGGATTTGAACCCACGGGACACGTAAAGTGTCCAACGGTTTTCGAGACCGCCACATTCGGCCGCTCTGTCACCTCTCCTGATTATCTTTGGCTTGTTTTCTCAGACTGCTGAAAAAATCCTTCAGCAGTTTGCCGCAGGTTTCCCTGCAGACACCATCGATTACCTCCACCCGGTGATTCAACCGGGAATCCTGCACAAGGTTCATCAGTGATGAAACTGCACCAGCCTTGGGATCGGCCACACCATACACCAGGGTGTGGATCCGGGCATTGACAATCGCTCCTGCGCACATCGGGCAGGGCTCTAATGTAACATATAACCGGGTGTTTGTCAATCGCCAGCTGCCTAAGCAGCGGGCTGCCTCCCGGATGGCAATCATCTCAGCATGGGCTGTGGGATCCGCTGATGTTTCCCGTTTATTGAAACCTCGGCCAATGATCTCGCCGTCCAGCACAATCACAGCACCAACAGGCACTTCATCAAACTCAAGTGCCTTTTTCGCCTCCATGATCGCCTGTTCCATAAAGTATTCATGCATCTGGAAACCCTCACACGCTTTGATTATACAGAATTTACGGCAGAAAAGTCAAGCTCCAACAACTGACTTGCTGGAGCTTGTTTCCCTGCTTATACCAGGCCTGAACTAGACTACTGAGCCGGAGGGCCCTGTGCATCTGGCTCCAGGCCGAATCCGCCCTGCTGATTCATGAGCGACTGTTCTGCAGCAGCGATCATCCTGCGAACCATATGTCCCCCCACAGCACCGCATTCGCGAGAAGAAATATTTCCCCAGTACCCTGATTTGTACTCAGGGTTGATTCCCAACTCGCTGGCAACCTCGTATTTGAACTGTTCCATCGCCTGGGCAGCCTGGGGAATCACCTTTCGGTTTCTACTCTTGCTGCCTCGTGCCATCATGTCACCTCCTTCGGTCTCCCACTGCTAGTATACCCAGCGTGCCTGGGATTTAGCCTGGCATATCCTGCACTAAAAATTCGGGCAGCCCAATCAAGGCTGCCCGAATTATTCAATTGTTGAGCTTGTCAATTGTTAAGCCTGTGTGTTCGGTTCCTGAGGAAAGCCGCGGAAGTTCACCTGGCCGCCTTGGCCGGCCAATGACTGCTCAGCAGCGGCAATCATCCTTCTGACCATATGTCCTCCCACTGCACCACATTCACGGGATGAAATATTTCCCCAATAACCTGTCTTGTACTCCGGATTGATACCCAATTCAGTAGCCACTTCGTACTTGAATTGATTCATGGCCTGAATTGCTTGAGGTATTACTTTCCGATTAGAACTGCCTGAACCTAATGCCACCTTGTTCACCTCCTTAAATTCCGGTGCACAGTTAATGTAACCAGTTAGCTCGGAAGATAAGCAGGTGGAGTTTTGGACAGCTTGCCAAATCAATCCTTGCGCCTAAGGTATTAATTAAAAAAAGCCCCAATTAGGCTCAACCCAATCAAAGCTTTCCTTTGGATTTGATCCCAGGCAAGCCAATCGAGGACACTAATCGAGGCTCCGTGGCGCTATAACGAAATGGCGTCCACTGGACAGGAGTCTGCAGCTTCCTGGCAGCAGCCGGCGGCGTCGCAATCAGCACCGTCCACAACTTCTGCCAAATTGTCGTCATTCATGTAAAACACATCAGGACAGATTTCTGCACAAAGCCCGCATCCGATGCAGAGATCATGATCTACGTGCGGATTAGCCATTGTTCAGCAATTCCTCCTTTATCAGCTGAGTTCTTCAAACATATCTTTCCCGACACCACAATCCGGGCATACCCAGTCATCCGGCAAGTCTTCAAATGCTACTCCCGGTTCAACATCCTGGGTAGGATCGCCAACTTCCGGATCGTAAATGTAGCCGCATACTGTACATTCCCATTTTTCCATGCCTTCATCCTCCTGTTCTTTGGCTTTCCTTAAATCAGTCCAGAATCATCATAAGCCAAAGCTTGAGTCTTGGCAACTCGGCCGGATTCCAAAATATTCATATATCCCTTTGAATCACGCGGTTATGTTCATTTTCTTTAATTTTACTGAGTTCCAAAACATCTGCCAGTGTAGTATGGGATAAAACGGCCAACATGGCATTTTGCACCTTCTTCCACACCGGGTTCAAAGGGCAATTATCCTCTCTTGAACAACTCCCCCCAACAGACAAACACTTGGTGATTGCAATTCGGCCTTCGATCAACTCCACAATTTCCAATACGCTGATTTTCCGGGGATCACCAATTAAGCGCACACCTCCGCCGGGGCCGCGCATTCCCTCAACCCATCCTCTATTTCCTAATAAGGCCACTATTTGGGGGAGAAAATTAGCTGGAATATTCTGGCGGGAAGCAATCTCTTTGGAAGAAATGTACTGACCGGGATTCATCGCCAATTCCAGGAGGGCACTGATGGCATATTCAGCCTTTTTTGTTATTTCCATCAAAAGACCTCCCCTCGCAGGAAGCGGTTAATTATTAACTCTTTTCTCAAATTATACACTTCGCTGATCCTAATGTCAACCAAGCAGTGGATCCCTTGCGCTTCAAGATCGCAACCCGTAAAATATTATTGTGAGAATTAATATTGCTATTCGGGCCCAATTTTGTTAAAATATGGTAAAGATGTGTTTAATTGTTGAAAAGGGGTCTGTCACATGGAACGGATTGGCATTATTGATCTGGGTTCAAATTCAGTTCGCTTGGTGATCGTCGAAGTTGACGACAACCGCGCTTATTACCAACGGGAAAACCTCAAAGAGACAGTCCGCCTCATCTCAGACATAGATGAACACGGGTTGCTTTCGGAAAAAGCGATGCATTATGCCATCGAAACCATCCAGCTGTTTTTGAGGCTGTGTAAAACACGCCGTGTCGACCATCTGATTACTGTAGCCACTGCCGCAGCCCGACAGGCCGGCAACAGAAGGCTCTTCATCGAACGGATCAGACAGGAAACCGGTTTGGATTTCAAGGTGCTCTCCGGTGAAGAAGAGGCCTACTACGGATATCTCGGCACAGTAAACACCATGCCTCAAACATCCGGGCTGATGGCTGATTTGGGCGGCGGTTCCTTGAAGTTGGTTTCTTTTGTCGATCGCATGATGGAAAACAGCCATCATCTGCCGTTCGGTTCCGTCACGTTAACCAATAGTTACAAGACAATGGATCGGCCGGATCCCAGGGATCTGCAGCAGCTGGAAAAAGACCTGGCAGATACTTACCGATCACTGCCTTGGATCCAAGGCGATCACCCTATTATCGGCGTTGGCGGTACATTCCGGTCACTGGCTCGGGTTGTACGGAAGTCGCAGGATTACATTCCCGATATCACCGATGCCTTTGAGTTGGATTATGACGATGTGAAAGCCTGCTATGAACGCCTGTCGCAAATGTCTCTGGAAGAGCGCCTGACTGTACCCGGACTGGAGCGCGCCCGGGCGGATATTATTGTGGCGGGCACTGCAGCGATCAAATGCTTGATGGAAGCCAGCGGGCGCCGGAAGATCATTACCAGCACCACCAGCATCCGGGACGGGCTGTTGTATGAACACTTGCACCGCTATACCAAGGATCCGATCGTTTTAAGCGTGATCACCCACCACATCGACAACTTGATTCTCTACTACCGGCTCGAAGAAAACCATCTGCGCCGCGTCTCCAATCTGGCGGTCACCTTGTTCGACCAGATCTACGAGCTCCACGGCTTGAATGGTCTTGAGCGCCGGTTACTGCTGATCGCCAGCCTGCTTCATGAAATTGGCAGTGTTATCGATGTGGAAGGCCGTGACAAACATACCTTATACATGCTGCTTAATGCTCCGGTGCATGGGCTTACGCATCGGGAAAGAGTCATTACTGCATATGTTGCCGCATCCCATGACGATCTGTACCTTGCCAATATCGATCAGTATGCGGAGCATGGGCCTTTATTGTCGGACGATATCGATCTGATCAAGAAACTGGCAATCCTGCTGCAGATTGCCCATGCCCTTGACCGCGGCCAAACGGGCATAGTCACAAGGATCAATGCCGAAGTACTGGAGGACAAGTGCCTGATTACCATTCGGGCAAAATCCCACGCTGAGCTGGAGATCAGTGATGCGAGGCGCAGGGAAAATGCTTTTGCCAAGTTCTTTGGCCGCAGCCTTTCCATAGTACCCGGAGACTCTCTTTACTAGCCTGTAATCTCGTCCCAGGGAATATGCGCCGCCAATACCTGGACAAACTGTTCAAGGCCTCTTTGATCAACAGCATCGAAACGGTTTATGATTGGGCTGTCCAAATCCAGGACAGCCCTTACTTTCTGTCCGGAAAAAATGGGCACTACGATCTCAGAACGGGAATCAGGATCACAGACGATATGCCCTTCGAACTTATGCACATCGGGCACGACTATTGTCCGCCTTTTTGCCACAGCGGTCCCGCATACGCCTTTGCCAACGGCAATCCGAATACAGGCCGGCTTACCGTGAAAGGGGCCCAACACCAGTTCGCCGCCTTTTAAAAGGTAAAACCCGGCCCAGTTAAGGTCCGGCAGCCGGTTGAACAGAAGGGCGCTGGCGTTTGCCAGGTTGGCAATGGCATCAGTTTCACCGCCGATTAAAGCAGCGAGATCCTGGTTCAGCTCTTCATAAAAACTTGGTCGGTTCATCTGCATCACCTGATGCTTTTTTCTACATGCAGTGGTAAAACCCTCTAACTGAAAAGGCACCTGGATTCCAGGTGCCTTCTTGACAAACACATGGGCATTAAACACGGATCGGTTCAGTCAGCTCCTGTGTATGGGTATCCTCAATCGCCGCCACGTTGTGCACCTGCTCCTTAATGTCCTTGAGGGTTGTGGCCGGCTGATACATAAGGTTGTAGTATTCTGTGATCATCCGATCCATCGTAAAGCGGTTTTCAGCCATGGCAACTGCCTTTTTCATCATTTCAACCCATTTTTTGCGGTTCTCGTAATAGGTTGGGATTACTTCGTTAAGCAGCACATCATAAAGGCTTGCTGCATCAATCCGGGTCTGCTCGGGGCCTTCGTAGCCACCCCCAATCTGCCAGCCATTTTCGCCGTGGACACAGCCTTCAGGCCACCAGCCGTCAAGGACGCTCAAATTCAACACGCCGTTAAGGGCTGCCTTCATCCCTGATGTCCCCGATGCCTCCAGCGGCCTTTGGGGAGTGTTCAGCCAGACGTCACACCCGGAAACCAGCAGCTTGGAAATGCCCATGTGATAGTTTTCCAAAAAAACTACACTTTCAGGGTAGCGCTTCACATACTGCATCAAGTTTCTGGCTATCTGTTTGCCCACATCATCCAGGGGATGGGACTTGCCGGAAAAAACAAGCTGCACTATCCGGTCTCTCAGTAAAGGTTCTATGATTTCCGGATGGTTAAAGATCAAGCCGTTGCGCTTGTAGGCTGCTACCCTGCGGGCAACCCCAATCAGCAGATTATCGGGATCGAGCCTGACGCCGGTCTTTTCTTCAATGTATTTAAGCAGCTGCCGCTTGGCAGCCATGTGCGGCCGCCACAGATTGCCTTGAGTTTGATAAATCTGGGCGATTTGCGGATGCTGCCAAGTCTTTTGATGTACTCCATTGGTTATGGCGATGATCGGCGACGTGCCGGGATTGCCTCTCCACATAGAGCGGGCAGTCATGCCGTGCAGTTGAGAAACCCCATTGGCAATATAGCTCAGGCGCAGACCGGCCACAGTCATATTGAAGGGATCGCCGCCGATTTGGGCCGCCTGTTCATAATCCAGGCCGTTGTAAGCCCCCATAAAGCCCAATAAGTCATGCGGATGCTCTTCATTTCCGGCCATAACCGGAGTGTGCGTAGTAAAGACGATCTGCGACCGGGCAGCTTCCCAGGCTTCCTCAAACCCATTTCCTTTTTGCATATGCTCTCTAATCAGTTCAAAACCGCAAAATACCGCATGCCCCTCGTTAAGGTGGTAGATATCCACAGCAATTCCCAATGCCCTAAGAGCCCGTACCCCGCCAATACCCAGGACGATTTCGGCAGCCACCCGTTCCGGGCCGTCGCCGTAATACAGCCGCCGGGTAATCCAGGCGTTTTCCGGATCAACACTCGTATCCAAGAGATATAACGGAGCGTTGCCGAATTTCTCAGTTTTCCAAACTTTGCACCTGACATCTTGATCCCGGATTTGAACCGTAACCGTCACCCCGGTATCAACCAGATGATCCCGGGAGTATTCCTGGGCGCAGTCGTAAGGCCTGTAATCCTTATCAATGAATTGATCTGTATAGCCTTCATCCCAGAGGATTCCCACACCAACAAAGGGCAAATCAAGATCTTTGGCTGATTTCAGCAAGTCGCCTGTCAGGATCCCTAGTCCCCCGGAATATACCGGAAAGCTTTCATCTAAACCAAATTCCATGCAAAAATAAGCTACCTTTGGTTTACGATGGCCGTAAGCCTCCATCAATCTCACTCCTTCTAACTAATCTGTACTACGGTATCAGCCAGAATTCCTTGTCGGAAAATGCGGTAATCGAGACTGGGGAAAATATTGTCCTTGCCCTCCAGTGCTGATAAAAACTGGGCATCGACCCGGCCTGAACGGATCTGCTGTTCCAGCTGCCAAAACTGCTGGATGTGCTGGTGCGTCCGCATGACAGCGTACTCGGTCATGGTGCCTGCCTTCATTATAAACGCCCAGTCACTGCTTTGCGCCAGCAACACTTCCCTTGCCGCCTGATTCAACGCCCGGTAGATCAAATCATCGTTCGTTTCCGCATCGGCCAGTTCAACCATGGCCTTGGCGATCATGGACAGATGACGGTAGATCCATTCGTTGGCGTCATCTAGCCAAACCTCATTGTAGCCGTTAAAGCCCCAACTGGACATGGATGGCTGAGCAACTTGGTTAACCGTGTACCGTTTTAAGTATTCCCCGGGGGTACCCAATTTAATTGTGTCCTGATCATAGGCAATCTTGCGAATCAGGTATTCCAGCCACTGCGGGCCTTCGAACCACCAATGGCCGAACAGCTCAGCATCGTAAGGAGCAACGATTATTGGCTCCCGATCCATATGCAGGCACAGGTATTCCACCTGCTTTTCCCGGTTAAACATGAAATTTCCCGCATGCCGCGCTGCTGTTTCCATAGCTGCTTGAGGGCAATAGGGCTGCTTGTCATCGGTCTTGCCTGTTATTTTATAATACTTGATTCCGGTATGGCCCCGATGATCACTGTACAGATACGGCTTTACGTAATCATATTCAAGATCATAGCCAATGTCACGATAAAAATCACGGTAATTGTAATCTCCCGGATAGCCTTCGGTAGAACTCCAAACCTGTTTGGAGCTTTCCAAATCCCGGCCGAAAAACGCCGTTCCCGATTGGGACAGAATCGGGGCGAACATGGCATAGCGGGGTTTAGGACGGCTGTGGAGTACCCCATGGGTATCGAGGATGACATATTTGATTCGATTCTTGTGCAAACTCGGATCAATGCTGGGCGCATACCCGCATTCCGGCAGCCAAAACCCTTCCGGATCCCGGCCGAACTGCTCCCTGTACCATTTCACGCCTTCGGTAACCTGTGCATCAATTGCCTCGAACTGGTCCATCAAGGGCAGATAGCCGTGGGTGGCGGCTGAAGCAATGATTTCCAACAGGCCTTGTTCCTGTAAAGCGCCAAAGGCCGCAACCAAATTGCCGCCGTATCTGTTGACAAATGCTTCCCGCCCATGGGTAAACATTCCATGGTACATTTGAGCCAAAGAGTAAAACTGAGGCTGGAAGCGGGTCCGTTCCAGTTCTTTTTCCGCCAGTTCAATCAGGCTATCGAGATGCTTTACATACCGCTCGACCAGCAAAGGGTCCTGGAGCATCGAGCCCAAGGTTGGTGTAATCGACATCGTAATCCTGCACGGCACCTGGTCTCTCGCAATCCGCTCAAACATGGACAGCAGCGGCAGATATGCTTCGGTAATTGCCTCAAACAACCACAGCTCCTCCAGCGTCCGCTCCCGTTCCGGATGGCGGACGTACGGAAGGTGCGCGTGTAAAATAATGGCTAGAGTCCCTTTTGTCTTGGTCACACTTAAAACCCCTTCTAATAAGTTTCTCTCGTGACTAGTGTCACAACCGAACGGATACGAGAACCGTCCCGCGTTACCGCTTTGATTGGAAAAACTGAACAGCCCTCTGATAAGGCGTACCTCAAAGTGAATGAGCCGTCGCGGCCTGTTTTAACAAGTTCACCCTGGATATACACCAAGGCGTTCGGCGTAGCTTTGCCGTAGATAACAACCTCTGTATCAACACTTAATTCCAATTCTTGTGCCTGAGGGGGTGGTTTGTGGACGGGGCTGGAAATATGCCACAACTGCGGTGAAGCCAAATAGGACTGCTCCATGGCCAGTTGATACTGCTGATAGAGTTCATCAATGGATGCCCACTCCTGATCCTCTTCATGGCTTACCCTACCAAAAGGTGTGACAATGAAATTGGATGCCAGCAAGGAGACTGCCCCATTTGCTCCCATGAGCAGAATCTCCATTTGGTAATAATTGCCGGGATCAGGCAGATATAAATACTGAGCCCCAAGCATGGTCTCGATTGTTACATCGCACACAATCTGCCGGTGTGGGTCCTGCCCTTTCCATACGCGCAGCATCTTGCGGGCAGTGTTGTCTCTTCCCAATTTGGCAGCTGCCTTATGCAGCTGTTCTTCTGTCAATTCCCAAAAGACGTAGACCCAATGTATATTTTTCACCAGGCATACCAGGTGCGGTATACCGTAGCTCTCAGGCAAAGGAGGTACGGCTGAAGCTTGTGGGTATGTGTTCAAAACTATGCTCCTCCTAAAAGATTTTCAATTCGTTCTGCCCAAGCTTGTGCCAATGCGTCGGCTTCTTCGCTTGTGCCTGCTTCACTGTATATGTGAAACAGCGGTTCATCTCCATCTGGGACAATAAAAGCCCAGCCCTGTCCACAGTGGTACCGGATCCCATCGTGGAATTCTGTCCGCCCGGGATCTGCAGTTATAATCATACTGCGCATCACTTTGCCGATACTCTGCCACGGGCAAAACACACTTTTGTGGACACGGGGCCGGTCAAGGGAACACACTTCGCGCAGCGGTTTGTCCGCTGTTTTCAAGAAGCTTAATGCTTCCCCTAGCGTCACCAGCGGTTCAATATACGGGAAGAATTCAATATTGGTATTGTGATCCAGCTGGATATTGCCGAGCTCTGAAGCCACCTCCATCCAAGCCCTGGGATCGGTTTTGGTCCAGGCCACTTCCATGTCACAGGCCTTGGCGGCATCCGCCACGAAACTGGAAACGTGGGCTGGAAGCGCCACCTTGTTTTGCTGGCGCTGCCTTTGCCCTTTCACAAACAGTTCCCACCACTGATCACCTGTGAGGGCAGTACCCAAGCGATCAGCAACCTCCCATTGATCGCCTCTGATGCGGACGACCAGTTCTGGATCATGTTCGGTGAGTGTGCAGCCGGCTGCTTTCAGAAAGTCTTTTACCAGTTTGGCCAGTTCCTGCTCATCAGCATCGATGTTAATCTCGAACCCCTTTAAATGCGGTGCGTATAATTTGGCCACGCTGGCGATATACTGCTTGGTCAACCCCGGAATATAGGCCAGGCTGCCGATTTCGCCGGGCCCAGCCCGGGGGAAGTCTTCACGCCAGAAAATGTTTTCGATCTTCCGCTGCTCTGCTTTTGACAGCCAATAGCCCTGATGATCCCAGCATTGAATGTTAACCAGGTCTTCGTGATCAGCCACTGCCTGGCAGTGGAGAGCTCCTTGCGCCCGGGCGTGGGCAACACCAAACCGTGTCAGGTTTCCAGAGACTGTGCCCACGTCATAGACATTGACGCCTGCAGCCATGAGGCCGCAGATCAACGCCCTCTTAGCCAGCCTGCCGACACTGCTCTGGTCAGCACTGACAACCACCGATTTTCCCCTGCCGGTGAAACTGCCGTAGGCCAAGGCAAATTTGACGATCATTTCCGGCGTAAGCGAACTGCGGATATCTCCTTTGACCCCGGTTTGGGAAAACAGGGACGGCTCGTTTTGAAAGCCCCAAACTACACTTTGGGTAAGCCGGGATCCCTTGGCGATCTGTTTGGATGGCCAGATCTTCACATTGGGATCAATGATTGTTTGCGAACCAATCAGTGTTTTTTCTCCAATCACACTGCCTTCATAAACTCTGGATTTTGCCCCAAGGCAGGTATTATGAGCCAAAATGGCACCACGGATTTCACATCCCATACCAACCCTGACCCGCTGCCACAAAGTGGCCCGCTTGATGTCCACTTCAGCATCAAGCTGTGAATAATCGCCGATTATGGTATAAGCACCCAGACGGCAGCCGGGCCCGATCCTTGCTCCGCTGCCGATGTAAACAGGCCCAGTGATTTGGATATCATCGGCAAGGGCTGCATCAGGGGCAATCCAGCTCTTGTTCTGTTGGGGCACGGACAGTTCAACGGCCACTTTGCCGTCAAGGCAGTCCAGCTGTGCCTGCCGGTAAACCTCAAGGTTGCCTACATCTGACCAATAACCTTCAGCCACATAACCATAAAGGGGGGCCTGTTGGGCCAACAGCTTTGGAAACAAGTTTTGGCTAAAATCATATTTTTCCTGATCGGGAATTGCATCCAGGACCTCCGGTTCCAGAATATAGATGCCCGTATTGACTGTGTCGCTGAAGACTTCACTCCAGGAAGGTTTCTCCAAAAACTGAGTGATCCTGCCTTCATCGTTGGTAATCACCACTCCATAACTGAGGGGGTTGGCCACCCTGGTTAAAACCAAAGTTGCCAGCGCCCCTTTTTTGCGGTGAAAACCCACTGCAGCACTTAGATCAATATCTGTAAGGCAGTCACCACTGACCACGATAAATGGCTGATCCAGGAAAGCCTTGGCGTTTTTGACACTGCCGGCCGTACCGAGAGGTTTGGTTTCCACATAGTAATCCATGGAAACCTGATAAGCACTGCCGTCACCAAAATAGTCTTTAATCATCTCCGGCAAATACCAGAGTGTGCCGGCAATTTCCTGAAATCCATGCCGCTTGAGGAGATCAAGGATATGTTCCATCATGGGCTTGTTCACCACAGGCACCATTGGCTTGGGCATGGTGCAGGTAAGCGGCCTTAAACGCGTCCCTTCGCCGCCGGCCATGATTACTGCCTTCATTGGGGATCCCTCCTTGGTCGCTCGTAGGTTGTAGCCATGATTTGGTCGAGATAGTCACCAGTCTTTTGATAACGGTCATACCGGATTAAATTGGTCATGCGGGCATGCATGTCCCGTTCGTCCTGAGTTTCCCTTTGATTGAGGATTTGGTAAAACACCTGCTCAGTTTGGGCGGCAATCTGGCTCCACTGATATTTTGTGATCACGTCCTCATAGGCCTGATCTCTGAGTCTGGCGGCAAGGGCAGGCGCTTCCAGCACAGCCACGATATTGTCTGCGAGAGACTGGCTGTTGCCTGCATAAGTTGTGAGCCCATTTTTGCCGTGCTGAATAATCTCAGCGAAACCGCCAATATCGCTGACGACCACCGGAGTGCCGGCAGCCATCCCTTCCAATGCCACAATTCCAAACGGTTCATACAAACTGGGAAACACAGCCACTTCAGCAGCGCGGTAAAAACTGTTGCGGGCCAGATCGTCCACAAATCCTGTGAAGACCACCCGGTCTGCCACTCCCATCGCTGCGGCCCGGTGCTTCAGCTCCTTCTCATTAGGCCCTTTACCTGCGATAATGAACTTGGCCTTGGGGACTCTGGCCAAGACTTTCGGCACAGCATCCAGCAGCACTTGGACTCCCTTTTCGTGAACCAACCGCCCTACAAAAAAAACGAGCTTTTCATCTGGGCGGGCGTATTTGCTTCTGAAGCCTGCCAGATCCGGGGCTGCGCTGGCGAACTGCTCGGCTTTGACGCCATTGGCTATTACAAATAGTTTGTCTTGAGGGACCTGGAATATTCGCTGCAGTTCACTGCACATATAATAACTGCAGCAGATCACGGCATACGCCTCATAAGTCAGCCACCATTCCGCATCACTGATATGACGCTGGAGATCATTATGCAAACCATTGTTCCGGCCCCATTCGGTGGCATGAATGGTGGCGATCATCGGCAGGCCAAACCCATGCTTCAGAGTCTTGGCAGCATGGCCTACCAGCCAGTCATGGGCATGGACCAAATCCCAGTGCCAACCTTGGTTCCACAACTGCAAGGCTCGTTCTATGACCTGATAGTTAAAATAAAAGACCGAATCTAGAAAAGCCAAGGGCTGCGGGTGATGGGAATCCACCCGTTCAATCCGGACACGGCTGCGGATTTCACTGTTTTTTCCTTGAGGGTAATTGCTGGAAATTACGCAAACCTCGAGGCCCCGTGCAGCCAGCGCTTCCGAGAGATCCGCCACAGCCCTGGCCAACCCGCCGATCACCTTGGGCGGGTATTCCCAAGACAAGACCAGTATCCTCATGGAATCACCACCTGTTACCATCCTTACGTAGAGCTTTTCCCAAATCGGCCTATTTTATTAGAGAAATTTGGCAAACAAAAAAAGATGGGATTCTCTGTACCCATCTCATTGGCAAAGCTAGATTCATTGTTCCTCACAGCAAGTCATTTTATTCCATGGAATTTACTGCCCGGCTCCTCGCTGATGCAAAAACCTGCTGCAGGAATTCCTGCCTGGTTTCCGGATCAAGCATCCCTTTTTCAGAAATGAAGGCACAATCAGGAAACCGCTCAAGGACCTTGGCGGCAAAGAACCCGCTGGTCACACCAATCTGCCGATCCAGCGACGGAGTGTCAAAAAGCTTGCAGTCCCCTATCCCGCACGAAGGCGACCGGCTCTTGAGAATAAACCCGTCGACATGTTCCAGGTTCGCAGCAAAGTGTTCAGCAAAATCCGTCATCAACCCGGTCAAGTCCCTGTTTGCAGCCGGCTGAACCAGCCTTTGGCTGTCGCTGTCCTGAATTACCCAAATCGGATCCCGGGGAACCGGAAGCCCAATCTCAATCTCGGGGCAAACAGGGATCAGCTGGACAAACTGAGCCAGTTCTTCCATATACTCCGCCTCAAGCGGCACACCATTATAGCGGCATACTGCAAATCCAAGGCATTTGCTGACTACCACCACTGGCTTTTGCACAGTGCTCATTCACATCACCCCAATTTGATTCCAGCTGAATAAATGCCAGGGAGGCTTGGTTATGGGCGGTGGAAGCGTAAAAACGCACCAGTCCCGCAGAGTCGGATGGTTGAACCCAATCTGATAAGACCACAGCCCAATCTGACTGTGCCGTAGGCCTGGGCTGCCATAGCGGCGGTCCCCCGCCAGAGGGAAGCCCTCTTTGGCAAACTGCACTCTGATTTGGTGCGGACGCCCCGTTTTCAGTTCAACCCGCACCAATGTGCAGTCTTTTTCACAGCCCAATACCTCATACTCCAATACGGCTTTCTTACTGCCGGGCACTTCCTCGTGAGCCGCTGTAATCATGTTTCTCACACTATCTTTTTTCAAAAAGTGCACCAACTGCCCGGAGCTTCGGGGCAAAATCCCTGTAAGGACTGCCAGATAGAGCTTCTGGAAATTCCCTTCAGCAATCTGCTTCGACAGGCGGGCGGCCGCCTTCGATGTCTTGGCAAACACCATCACTCCGCCAACCGGCCGGTCCAGACGGTGTACCAGGCCCAAGTAGACATTTCCCGGTTTATTATAGCGCTGTTTCAAGTCGGCTTTTAACAGGCTCAGCATGTCCGGGTCACCGGTGCGATCAGCTTGCGACAGAAGGTTGACCGGCTTTTCCACCACCAGAAGATGATTGTCTTCATAGAGAACTGTGATGGACACCATCTTCAGGTTCATCCTTCAAGAGCCCTGAAGCTGGAAACCCCGTAAGTAACCAAAAGGCGGTACAGGCCGATGCAAGCCGCCAGTAAAAGCAGCGGCAGCACAACCAATGTCCAGGCCAGATTCAGCCTCAGCTTCACAGTTACAGCAACCATAATGCCAGCCAGGACTGTGCTGAACAAAATATTGAAAACCACATTGAGGTTTTGCTTTACCGCTTTTTGCTCGCTGTCCCACTCCAGCTTGGGATTAAGCAGATCCAGCAGCAGCCCGCTCATTGATGTCAGAGCCAGCGGCAAAAACGCCAAGGCCAGGGTGATCACCGTGAAGTATAGGGGAACGCCGAACAGCACAGCCAACGGCACAGTTAAGGATACAACCCCGGAATAGCCAACCACAACGCTTGACAGCAGCTTGGCAACGATCTGGTCGCGGTAACTGATGGGAAGATAATGCTTGATGTACAAATCCTGCCCTTCCCGGGAAATAGCTGTTGCCGCAACTCCGTTGGAACCACTCATAAAGGCAAAGACAGCGAGGATGATCCCTAAAGCGATCCCCGCTAAACCGGGATCGTTGATGGCTCCTTTTGCATACCCTAGCAATCCTGACACGTCACCATCACTGGGCGCCACCACAAAAGAGAAGATCAGGATCAGCGGCCATAAGAAATTGCTTAAGACGCAGTTGAGGAAATAGACCGGTGTCCGAATCAACAACCGTATTTCCAGCAAAAGGTAGGAGATGATTGCAGAACGCTTTTTGACCAGACGATCAAGACTGCCTTTCCGGACTGCGTAGCGTCTTGAGCTTGACTCCGAAATGCCGATCACACCTTTGAAATATACCAGCTCAGCCAAGAACAGCAGCGCCGCGAAGAGCAATCCCGACAATCCGGCAAAAACCAACAGATTGGTCAAGCCTGCAGCTATTTCATAGTTCAACAGGGCCTGAACTGCCCACTTGACTGTGGGGAATACCCTTGTCTGGAGTATCGCCAGGGAATGGTTACCTGACAGCAAAAGTTCGCTGATCTGTTCCGGAGTAACATCGGCAAATCTTTGCATCAATAGACTGATGCTGATCCCCAGCAAAATAGCAACGGTTCCGCCTATAATCTTCAGCAATTCCCGGTACCGGGTCAGATTGGTTACCCGCATGATCAGCATGACCAACAGCGTTGCCAAGGCCAACGGCAGGATGGGGACGAAAATCAAGCCAATCAAGCCGTAGACATAGTATAATACCCCACAACCCTGCTGGATGCCGAAAAAGATCAGGATTGGCAGAAAGACAAAAGCAATAAGCAGATATTCATACAATACTATTACAAAGAATTTTGCCCCCACAATCTGCCGCGGCCTGATGGGCATGGGCAGGTAATGCTCAATATCGTTCGCAAAATAGAAACTGCTGAGGACATGGAAAATGCCGAAGAAAAAAACCATAAACGAACTGATTACCAGGCCCCAGCTGAGCAGTACTCCTTCCTGGCCAATCATGGCCAAACTTTGGTAGGCAAACGCGATCATCTGAACATAGCCATAGAGCACGACGGGTATACTCCAAACAACCAGGAGAACAAGGAGAGCCCAGGACCATTTGCTCTTAAGGCTGAATCCAAGGCCTCCGCCGTTTTTCAGCATGGCCCTGGTGAGAACCAAGGTTTTATTCTTCATTGTCCGTCAACTCCAGGAACATACTTTCGAGTGAGGCATCTTTGCGCAGGTGCTCCCGCATTTCATCAATGGTGCCCGTAAACAGGATTCTCCCCTTGTTGATAATGGCAAGCCGGTCGCAGATCTTTTCCGCCACGTCCAATACATGGGTGGAAAAGAATAAGGTCCGGCCGTTTTCCACGTGTTCACGCATCATTGTCTTCAGCAGAAATGAAGAACGGGGATCAAGCCCGGTCATCGGTTCATCGAGAACCCAGACCGATGGCTGATGCAGCAGTACACCAATAAGGATGATCTTCTGACGCATGCCGTGGGAGTAGCTCTGGAGAGAATCCCGGAGCACATCTTCCATCTCAAACCGGCTGCACAGTTCGCTGATTCTCTCCTTCCGTTCATCCAAAGGGACATCGTAGATATCCGCCATGAAATTCAAGTATTCAATCCCTTGGAGCCGCAGAAACATATTGGGGTTGTCAGGCACAAATCCGATCTGTTTCTTTGCCTCCAATGGATTTTTCGCGATATCAATCCCATTGGCCTTGATCACACCGCTGTCTGGCTGCAGTATGCCGGTAATCATTTTGATCGCAGTAGTCTTCCCGGCACCATTCGGGCCCAAGAAACCAAAGATTTCACCGCTGGGCACAGTCAAACAGAGATCTGCGGCAGCTCTGACACCACCAGAATAGGTTTTGTTGACATGTTCCATCGTAATCACGGCATACACTCCTTATGTATGGAAAACAGCTATTCTAACAATACCATTGAGCCATAAAAGCGTCAATATTTGCATTCCGAGGAAATCCACCGTCAAATCTCGAATCAGTAGAGCACGCAGGCAAGGGTACCGGGATCAGAAAATCTTGTTAGTCCTGGCCCACTATGAGCAAAGAAAAGGACGGGTATAGCCCGCCCCCGGGTTTACCCGCCCTGTCGCTGCGGTAACTGATTGTCCTCAGCCAGCATCTTTTCTGCCCGGATTATGGCTGCCTTAACCATGTTACCTGCATCCCTGGTCGTGATGTTACCCCAATCGCCGTTTTTGACCTTGTCATAGAATCCCAGATCCTGCGCCAGCTCATATTTCAGCCGATCTGACATGATTCCTCTACGACGCGGCATGCTGCATCACTCCCAGTAGTATGTTAACCTGGTTAAGCAGTACCGATACGTCCTAGATGGTGGAGATGAAGGGATTCGAACCCTCGGCTTCCACAATGCGAATGTGGCGCTCTCCCACTGAGCTACATCCCCAAGCAAGTATTTTATTTCGACACCGGGCTGTACTTTCCTCTCTCCGAAGATCCTTTTTCTCAATCTGCCCGGCGCCCTTCCGCCCGCAGATCCGGGATGCGATCCGCTGCCAATCTGCGGTACCCTTCGCTGCCCCGGCGCAGGTTAACCGCTTCCAGAAGATAGCGCAGGGCAGCTTCTCTTTGCCCCAGCCGCTGATGCAATTCTGCAATCAGTATGTACAGCTTTTGATCTCCGGCATCACTGCGCCGCCCCGAGACAAGGGCCTTTTCAAAATGCTGGAGTGCCTGCTGTACCGCATGTTCCACCCACTCTTGAGCCTCTGCATCTTCATACAGCCAGACAAGGCGCATCCATAAATTGCCGAACTGCTCCGGTGCAGCATTGGCCAGGCCAAATGTATTCAACGCCAGGTAATAAGCGAGGAAGACCTCATCGAGCGTGCGCCTGGGGCTGAACTGAAACTTGACAGGGTCCACACCGCGCAGGGCCTTTTCCACTTTGGCCAGCTGGCGATGGGGAATCTTGCCAAATTGTTTGTATGGATATGCATACGCGCACTGGGGGCAAACCCAGACATAATACCACAATGGTTCCATGTCTTGGTACAAGATGCGAAAATCTGGTTCGACACGGGCTGTAACCAGGCGCGAGTTGCGGACCCGCACTGCAGGAAACCTGGTGCTGCACACCGGACAAACCGCTTCTGTGTCAAAGATGTATTTACCATGAGTATCCGGCGCTGCTTCCATAAACTGTGGATGGCCGGCCGGCAGCACCTGGGCAAGATCGGTGGGAAGCGGCTTTGGCTTAACTGCCGCAGTTTCTGGCCGATGCACCTCTCCCACAACCTCAGCCGCCAATGCCTTCAGGATCTTCAGCCCAATTTCAGGATGCCTTTTAAACAGGGTAATTATGTTGTTCTCAGTCAGCTTAAACAACTCAGTATCGGTAACACAGCAGGCCCGGGCCCGGGCGGGGATCTGGTTTAGGAACGGTACTGCTCCAACCAAGCCGCCTTGACCCAACAAATCACTATGCTCGTTGGCAATCTCGACTGTACCTTGCAGAATGAAATACATGGCATCTGGCACCTGTCCGTGAGCAAATAACTCGGTGCCCGCCGACAACTTGACAACCTGCAGCCTGCTCATCAAATATCATCCTTTTGCCTTGTATTAGACATTCAGCCGCTTGATCACATCCTCAAGGTTCTGCGCTATGTTGGCCAAATCCACGGAAGACTGGGCTATGCCGTGCGTGGCGGCGGACTGTTCCTCCGTCATGGCCGCGATCTCCTGGCTGAGCGCCGCCTGTTCCTGTGTCCTGTCACTAATAATCTTCAGCTGTTCCATAATATCTGTAATTCTTTTAACAATATTCTGCAGCGACTCGGTGGTCTCCTTCACCACCAGAGCCCCTTGGTGAACTTTTTCCCTGCTGATATTGGTGGATTCCACAGCCGTGTTCATCTGGGTCTCCAAGTTGGCGACCAGGTGATTGACTTCCTGAAGATTGGTCTTTGTCTGTTCAGCCAATTTCCTCACTTCTTCAGCCACAACAGCAAACCCGTGACCGTATTCCCCGGCACGGGCGGCCTCGATTGCCGCATTGAGCGACAAGAGATTAGTCTGGTCAGCGATATCGGTCACAACCTGCACGATTTTGACAATTTCCTGAGATGCCTCTTTCAGGCTGGCAATCGCCTGGCTGGTAGTATCTGATGCTTCCTCAATCATGAGCATGGATTCCATGCATGACGTAATCCGTTCCGTGCCCACCTTGGCCATTCTTCCGGTTTCTTGAGCTTCTTCATTGATCCTTTGTGTATGGTCGCTGATGGCGGTAACGCTGCTGGCAAACTGAGTCGCACTCGTTGCCACCTGCTCTATTGACGAGCTCACTTCCTCAACAGCCGCCGACATGGTTTGACTGGAAGACACTGTTTCGGTAACCGCTGTTTTGGACGCCCCAATGATGGAATTGAGGTTGGACAGCATTTTGTTGAATAATTTAACCATTCGCCCTGTTTCATCGTTGGCATCATAGTCGACAGTGATGGTCAAATCGCCTTCACTGGCTGTGAGCATGGCATGGTTGAGAAGCCGGATCGGCCTGATGATACTGCGGGTAATCAACCATGACATCACCGTTCCGATCACTACCGATGTGAGCAAAAGCATCCCACTCCGGTTGATCCCGGCAGCAATGGCGCCGGCTATCTCTTCTGTGGATTCAGTTCCCAATATCTGCAGCTGCTGTTTGATGCCGTTGAGGCCGGCTCTGATTTCCTCCAAATGCAGTTGAGTTTGGGTTTTGAAGATCGTTTCGGCTTGATCCGGGGCATCGGTCAAACTGGCCCGAATTGACCCGGCACTGTTGTGCAGATGACGGTGTTCCTCCTCCAATCCCGCAATGATGGGGGCAAGCCCGGGAATCGCCGCCTCCATTTCTTTCCTTTCATCTCCGCCTAACCAACGCCCCAACTGACAGCGAGTTGGATCCAACTCTATGGTGAAATTGGGATCGCGTGCTTCTATGGAATCTCTCAGCGCCGCAACCCACAACAAGTGATCAATTTCCCGTTGGGCAAAATCATATCCCAATGTGCAGATATCTAGAACGAAACCGCTTTGATCGCGGATTTCCAGCAGTCCGAAAAAATCTGTAACCCCTAGGCCAAAGATCAGCAGTAACACCATGACAAAACCGATGGCAATCTTGCCACCGATGTTCAGGTTAGACCATTTCACGGCGCGTCTCCTTTCTCATCCTTGAGATATTATTGCTCCATTGAATGTATTCGTAAAATTGATCACAGTTTCCTGCACTTTTACCCAACAACTTCTGAGTGCGGCACGCAGTGTTCATAGGCTTAGGGTTCCTCACTACTACGGGCTCATCTGCCACCCCCAGCGCTTCACTTAGCCTTGTGTTTCCACTTGTGCCTTGCTTACCCGTTCCTTCACGCGGGACACTAGGGGCCTCCCCGGGTAAGTCTACCTGCCTTGTCCTGAATCCATCCGTCCTAACCTGCAGAGCTATCCAGCTATTTCCAAGACACCCCCTCTTCCTTCAGACCCCACTGTTGCCAGTGTCGCCCTTGCCTGCGTCCCATTGGTTGGGCGATAGGTTTTCTTACAACCCATCGGCTCAGTAGACATGCCGGGCACACCAAAAACTGACACCTGTTGGCACAGAGTGTCAGTTCTAGTCGATTATCACGGTGTTTGAGGATGGCGGCCCCGGCAGGAATCGAACCTGCGGCACGCGGTTTAGGAAACCGCTGCTCTATCCCCTGAGCTACGGGGCCGCAGCCTGTATTAGTTTAGCACAAAATCTTTGAAAAAACAATCCGCTTTTTCCCTAGTAGCGCATGGGCATGAACTCAAGGTAATCGCTGACCTTGCCGCCATCCAGGCAGCATTCAATGATCTGCCTGCCCAGTTGGTTAAGATCAGGAATCAAGAACTTCTGCAGTTCGCATTTAAAGAAATCGGTCAAGATCTCTGCACCTTGATCATACGCACCAAAGCCAACCTCCGGTTGATACTGGACCTGAAGCAAGCCCTTCGGCATCAGGTTGCCGTCAACTTTGACCGATTCCATCGCATACCCCAAAAGCGCACAGCGGGATTCTACCAGACGATCCCTGCCAAAGCTGGCACTGCCCCTCCTGGCCAGGTATTCTCTGGTAATCCACTGAGGCATGAATCCTACTCTATAGGCTCCGATATGCTGATTCGGGATCAAAATGTAGCGAGTGTTTCCCGATTGGATAAACTGTTCCAACAGCAAATTGGCTTGGTCCACCATCCTGCCGGTGGCAAAGGGCCAGTATGAGCCGACACCTTCACTGCTCATGCAGCCGCTGTGATCATTAATACTGGGATTGTTATCTCCCCGCGGCGAAACCAGCCGCCACAACCAAGCCAGCGCCGGCGGCAGGACATGGAACATGCCGACAATCCCATACCCCGGTCTATCCTTGGTTGTCAGCGGAGTACGCACCCCAAAACTGCGGATATCCACTTCAACAGGTTCATTGATCACACCGGAAATCATCCGCCGCGGCACGACCACCCGCGGGTTCGGGCAGGTCTGCCCTGGAGCATCCTCCACATGTTCCCAGATCAGGCAGGTAGCCCCTGGTTTCCCGTCAAGGTTCAGAAAAATCAGCGGTTCTTTGGGGTGAATGGTAATTTTTTCATAATAAGGCTCTGTCCCGTATTCTGAAATATGATCAATTCTTAAAAACCAGCCGTCTTCGGCATCCTTTACCACCAATTTCCCATTTCCCTGCTGCAAAACAGCCGGGCACATGGCCATATCATCTGTGATCGGTTTCAGCTCGCTGGACTCCCGCAGCTGAATCACAATTTCTTCGCCTGTTACCACATTTCTGCCGATCTTGACTGAGCCGTCCTCCTGCCGGTGGATTTGCTCGATCATCTCGCTTTTGCCTCCACCGCTGGCGCCTTCGTGCATTATGATTAAGATGTTTTCATATGGCGTAATAATCTTGACAGTAGAAGCGTGCAGAGTTGCCCAGCCCTCGGCCTCGCCAATGTCCAGCAGCATGCTGTATACACCCTTCTTGGCACTGGGCCCCGGATATAGGTTGTAGGAAAACACCTCATGCAGTTCATCTGAACGGCTGTGAACCACAACCTGCTTGCCGTCAAAATGGGTATGCCTAAATGGCGGTGCCGCATAGATAATCCCTCTCGGCGTGAAATCATCGGGGATCTGTGCCCGGGGGACAAATTCCTGCAGGTCAGCCAGTGCTGCCGCAAAAAACGCTGCATTCCTGGGCGCAATCAACAAAGCTGGATAACCATAATCCATACCGCCCGCCATAAACGGCATCACGATCAGGCTCTGCTGGCGCAGCCACTTCAACGTCTGGCTCCTCACCGAAGAAAAGCTTTCCCCGAAGCGCTGTTGGTATGTCTCCTTATCTGTCGGCCTGTCATCTCCGATCACCATGCAGTCAGGATCCCGCCGGCGCATATATGGCTCGGTAAAATTGATCGATACCCCATTCTTGCACCTGGCCACAGTGGCTTCCACAACCCTGCCCTTACCGGGAACCCGGTAAGCGACTTCATAAAAGCCGCTTTGCTGCCCGCCAATTGCAAGCCTAACCAATTGATCCCGGTTTTCCGGAACCAAGATGTTCTCATGATTGATGACATCAAGGATTTCCTTCGGTAGGTTGAACTTGGTTAAGGCCGGATTAAACATGACAACTCCCCTTTGCTGCTGAGACTCCCACATGAAAAAACCCAGTATCCCTGGACTGTACATGCACATAAAGTTATCCTTTATTATTCTACGGCAATTCTGCAGTTCCTCTTTTACTTGCCAAATTAATCAAAGGATAGGCATGAATGCCGCCTATCCTTTGCGTCAATCTTTGCTTTATTATTGATTACCCGTCAACCTTCCAGCTCATGTTCCAGATTGTGATGATAACTCCCTATTCTTCTTTGTTTTGCTGAAGTGTCTGCTGGTACTGATACTCATCTTTGATTTCTGCACGTTTGCCTGCAATCGCCCGCTCTCTGCGGCGGTTTTTCTCCAGAATCGCCCGGCGCTGCTCTTCAGGGAGATCCTCATTCTGCAGCGTCTCATGGGCTGCTTCCAGATTCTCAATAGTGTTGACTACCTGTTCCTGGAGCTTGTCGACATTGTCGCTGCGATCGTCAGGCTTTGGTTTTGGCATGGCCACATCTCCTTTCGTGACTAACTCCTCTTTATTGTGTGTTTCCGGAGAAAATCTATGCTACCTGAATTGAGCCAGAACCTGATTGAGATGCGGACTGACTGGAGGCTGTTTCACCAAAGGGCCGTTTTTTAACGCCGGAATGCCGTCGCCAAGAGTTGGCCGCCGGATCCGTCACAACCGACCCTGCATTAAGCTCTTGCCGGTGTTCGGCCAGCGAAGCCTGATCCAGGGCCACCAACAAATCCACACCCCATTCGCAGCAGTACACAAGCACGCTGCTGATCGACACCAAGCCCTGGCCTGCTTCACCGCCAACAAGAATATTGAAATTATTCAACGCACCGACCGCCTCATTCCGTTTTTTGGTAAACTGATTATAATACATAATATAACTAGTGTAAATGGTAATCATTTGTATTACACCCTACCACCAAATGTAGGGACAAACAAAGGTTTGACCCAGAATGTTGTGGGTAACTCTGTGGACTCTGTGGATAAATACTAAGCTGAAGAGTAAAATTGTGATTAAAACTCCTGCTATACACCCTGCCATAATAACTCAACTGTCTGACTCTTCCGGCGAATATAGGTTTGGTATTGCGCCGGTAATCTATAATAATTCATCAGTTTTTCATCGATTTCTTCGAATAAATCCCGGCGTTGATCCGGGTTTCTCGACACTATAATACGATCTACAAGATCAACTATAGTATTTTCCTCAGCCGGTGGGCAGACGGCAATCGGAATCATTTCCAAAAAACTGCGGAGCACTTTTACCGACGGGTTCGTCACCATGCGATAGTACTGGGCAATGCGGGAATTAAGGACAGCAAGGATGTATTTGATTGACACTCCTTCGATGCGGGGGATTAAAATATTGGCACTGTTGATGCTCAACCGCCCCCGCTCATCGTAGGCAACAATCAGGTGCCTGTGAATAAAGCGGTAGATCAGTTTTTCTGGAGCACGGTAATAGTGATCCGGTGCCACCTGCTGAAACCGCTCCCTTCGGTAAACAAGGTGGTGGGAGCACTTCTCAATCCGGTAAGGCAGCACATCTCTGCCGGTAATTACCGGTTCACTGCCGGGGACAGGATCCGGCAGCAGATACTGGCGGTTGTTCCCGGTGACAATCCCCAGGGCAAAATCGGCATTGCCCTTCAGGTAGGCCGCATTTGGCAAACTTTGTATATCAGCAAGGATGTTATGATCCTTGCGGCTGCCGTATGCGTAAAACCCCAGATTGACACTGTTCGGTGCCGAAGGTTTGCAGTGCCCGTTTTTTTGAGCCGCCAAAGTAATCACAGGGGCATTGACCTGGGAAAAGGCCAAGCCCAAACGATATACTGCTTTGATCCGGCATGATTTCAGAACCAGCTTCCGCGCAGGACTATGCAGCTTCGCCGTGAGGAATGTCTCGGGCAAAACGTAGCTGATCATGCCCGAATCATTGACATGGTTGATTGCCCATTCAATGAAAAGATTGAATGATTCAATTTTGCCATTGGCCGGTGCTGTTTGGTAACAGCGGGCAAGCTGCCGGGCTTGGTGCGGCGAAAACTGATACCCCCACGGCGGGTTGCCGATGATCAGGTCATACTTTTGCCCTGAAAGCTCCTGAAGTGTATCACAATGGACAATCTGCAGCTGTGGGATCAGTTCAGCGGACTTGAACAATAACGATAAGTTCATTTGGGTAAGAAGAACAGCAACTGGATCATTGTCATAGCCAACGAGCATTTGAGCAAGTTTCTTTTCCGCCTCAACCCGCCCATATCCCGCTGCCATAAGCTTGTCCTGCAAAAACAAAGCCAGGTGGATCAGGAAATTGCCGGAACCGCAGCATGGGTCAACAATCATCGCTACATTGGCCATATCTAAGTACCTGAAGCTGAGATCAATCATTTCCTGAACAATGGGTATGGGCGTGTAATAACTGCCGGCGTTCTTCCGCTTTCTCAGTGACGAAATGGACATGTACACCAGGCCGAGGAAGTCCTGGCTGCTGTCAGCCTCCAGCCTGAGCTTGTGCACCCTTCTCAATTCGTTGTGGTCGTCTTGTGTACTGCCTGAACACCATTCCCAGAAAGCATCAGCCAACTGTGAGTAAACACCCAGCTTAAGATCACCTTTCCGCCACAGCTCCACTAAAGTTTGGTTATGATCCTTACCCTCAGCAGGAATCAGTCCCTTATCCTTAAGCAAAACCAGATACAGCTCAAGCAGGAGGAGCATCTGGCCTTGTTTGGAGAGCCTGCTGGCCAGCTGCTTCAGGACTTGGGCTGCCTGGGCCAGTTTCTTGTCGCTAAGATAATCATCGGGGACAATATTGCCGGTTACTGCCTGTTTGTTCCGGCGGTTTCTCAGATAAGGCAGGGCTCCGGACTTAATCGCCCGCTGCAAGGCTGAGATCTCCTCAGCTGAAACCTGCCATTTTCCCCCATCACGGCTGGCATTGGCAATTTTGCCCAGTTTAATCCAGTTGCGGATAGTGGAACTGTTGACACCAAGGCGCTCCGCAGCCTGTTTAATTGATATCTTTTCAGCCATCCAGATTCCCTCGTTGAAATAATCGTCACGGAAAATACCGTGTCAGTAGTTAATATTCGTACTTAAGGTTGGACATCCTTTTTCACGGACAGACTACACTTGGATAGGAAGGTGGGCAGTGAACTACAAACAGCGGAAAAAGGCGGGCTCAAATAAGGAAAAACCCCCGAAACAAGTTCACAAAGACATGGTTTCAGTGGTGGATACGAAAACCGGCGGCCCCATGGGTGTGTTGGATGGTGAGGATTTGAAAAGACACGGAAAACAAAAACCGAACGAAGGTTAAAAAATGAATGCACCTGTCTGGTAATGGAGGAGAATCGCAGAAAATAAAGAATTCTAGATTTGGAAGACTCCGACAGAAAGGCAGGTGAACCTACCGAAACTCGGTGGGAAAAGATGTTTGTAAGAACCTTCATGACCAAAGATCCGATCACTGTGTCGTTAGATGCTTCTCTTCCTGCTACCGCCGATTTAATGAAAAAACACAAGTTAAAGAGGATGCCGGTAATGGACCGAAGCCAGCTGGTGGGAATCATTACGGAAAAGGATGTGGCCAAGGCTCTTCCTTCGCCCGCGACCACACTGAGCAAATATGAGATTAACTACCTTACGGACCAAATCAGGGTAGCCGATGTAATGACCAAAGCAGTGATTTCGGTTTCCCCTGATACAACCGTTGAAGAAGCAACGATGATCATGCATGAAGAGGATGTAGGGTGTCTACCTGTATTGGAAAACGGTAAACTGATAGGCATCATTACCGAAAGGAATATTTATGACGCCTTAACCAAGATGTTCGGGCTTGATCGCCCCGGAGTGCGGGTTACAGTCCAAGTGAAGGACCGGGTTGGTGTGATTGCCGATTTGACAACCATTATCAAGTCGCTTAATCTGGCCATCATCAGCCTGGCCACCTATGCAGCCAGTGCCGAATCTGCTTATATTGTCGTCAGGATTTCCACCGACAACCCTGAACCCCTCATTGGCGAACTGACAGCCCACGGCTTTGAGGTAGTACACTGGAAAATGCTTAATGAAAAGTACAGCTAAACGGCTGCCCCACGGCAGCCGTTTAGCTGCATATTCCACTGTTGGGCATTCAGCGCCCTTGCTTTTCAAAATCCTTGTACAGCATACTGGGCTGAATGCCGAAATTGTTCTGGTACTTGCCGCTTGAGTAGGGCTCGTAATCTCCCTGAATCGTATGGTAATAGATCTGGCAGACCTCCACACCGGGGTAAATCTTGACAGGGTTGACGCAGAACAGCTCCAGAGTCCAATACCCGGCAAACCCCACATCCCCGAACCCGGCAGTAACATGGACTACTAAGCCGAGCCTGCCCACGGAAGAGCGCCCTTCCAGCATCGGCACGAAACCTTTCGTCCGGGTGTACTCCACCGTCCTGCCCAAGTACAAACGGCCCGGTTCCAAAACTAGTCCCGATTCAGGAATGGTGATCAGCTGTGTCTTGTTTGGTTTTTTCATGTCCAAGACCGGTTCATCATAGACCAGCAGTTCCTCATGGAGCCGCAGATTATAACTGTTGGGATTAAGCTGCCCAATGTTAAACGGCTCAATGAAGATCTTTTTGTTCAAATTCCGGTATATCTCTTTCCCTGATAGAATCATCTGCTTTTACCTCAAAATCCGATCTGTTTCAGCCACTTTGCCGCCAAATCCGTCCACACTGCAACCTCCGGCTGTTCCTGGGCCAGGCCCAGCCCATGCCTGCCGCGGGGCAGGATATGGAGGGCGAAACTTACCTGTGCTTTACTCAAGGCAGAGGTAAACATGAGACTGTTTTCCACAGGAACAGACTGATCATCAGCGGTGTGCCAGATGAATGCAGGCGGCATTTGCCCATGAACATGTTTTTCCAGTGACATTTGATCTACCACAGCCGGTTCAGGATCAGGCCCAAGCAGACTATCCCGGGAGCCCTGATGATAGAATCTTTCCATAGATATCACCGGATATCCTAGTATTAAGCAATCTGGAGCTGAACTTACCCTTTCCACAAGATCAGCAGCCGTTGGATCAGCCTCCAGCGGATAGACCGCCGCTGATGCCGCCAGATGCCCTCCTGCGGAAAAACCTATTATGCCCACCTTGCCCGGATTGATGTTATACTCTGCAGCGTGCGCCCGCACAAATTGAACTGCCCGCCGGGCATCTGACAGAGGTGCCGGGTGGCGGTAAGGTGCAATGCGGTAGTCCAGCACGAATGCCGATAATCCGATTGAGTTCAACCACAAAGCTACATCCTTACCTTCATGTTTAGCCTTATGGATGTATGCGCCCCCTGGGCAGACAACAAAGGCGCCAACCGGCAGATCCGTTTTTACCAGATATGGATCAAGTGCAGGAACTCTTTGCTCGATCTGTGAATCCCATCCGGGAATCTCCTTCTCCCAAATTGTAATCATTAGATCACCCTGTTTCTGTTTTTTTCTATTGCTGAGCTGCTGCCAACAGGTCTATACCTTTTTCAGATTATCAAGATTATAGATCGCGCCATCGGCCTCAACTTTCATCCGATTGACAAAATTCATCAAAAATCTGTTCCTGTCATCAAAAATTTGCCTGGAAATTTCATAATTGAGCTGACCCCTCATTTTTGCTGCCAAAGGCCAGAAATAGGTTTCATAGAACCGTACCGCATCCGATAAAGGCCCGTCCAAATGGGCCTGATAGTGAAACTCGACCCAAATGTCCACTACACCCATATGGTCGATAATATCTGCATCTTGAATGATTTTGATCCAATCATTGTAGTCTTTGTCAGGGTCACGAAACGGATGATAGTGGATCAGCTCGGAAATCCGCTCAATCTGCTCCCGGGTGCAGAGGTCAGCCAGGATCTCCCGTATCAAAACCGCTCCATAAACGCTGTGGGGCTCGATACCTTTGGCTATATCATGGAAGTAACCGGCCGCAGTCAGTTCCTGATCATGGCTGTGGTCATCAGGAAGGAGCAGCTGCCGCAGCTGAACGGCGATTTTTGCCACCCTCTGCCCATGGTAATAGATGAATCCTGTTTCTCGCTCCCTATGAGCTTTACGACCAGCTAAATGCTTGTATGCCAACGCTTTGATCTCATCCAAATTCATCCCCACTCCCCCTCCGCACTAAGATTGATTAGTCATTCGATCCAAGGCCGCACCGGAATGCCGTGGCTGGCAAGATAGGTTTTCAGCTCCTTGACGGCGTAGTTCCGCTCCAAACGGGGAGAGTAGAGCAGCGAACTGATGATTCCTGCTGATGCCTGGGTCTGGGTAAAGACTTCCAACAGGTGCTCCGGTTTACCCGCCCCCCCTGAGGCAATCACAGGAATGCGCACATTTTCACTGATCAATCCGGTAATCTCTAAATCATAGCCAGTATGGGTGCCATCGCGATCGATACTATTGACACAAAGTTCTCCTGCACCCAGTCCTTCACCCCGTTTAGCCCATTCCAGAGCATCTATCCCTGTAGCCACTCTGGCACCATCGATCATGATTTCATAGCCGCTCGGCATCTTGGCAGTCTTCTCTACCTTTTTTACCTGCATACTAAGAACCACGCACTGGCTGCCAAAAGCAAGAGCGGCTTCCTCGATCAGTTTAGGATTCCGTACAGCCATGGAGTCAATACTGATTTTCTCAGCCCCCGATTTTAGCACCCGGTACATATCGTCAAGGTTGCGAATGCCCCCGCCTACTGTAAAAGGAACGAAAACCTGCCTGGCAACTGCCCTGACCATTTCCAGATCAATTTCCCGCTTCTCAGCGCTGGCCATAATGTCATAAAAGATGATCTCGTCGATTTGTTCCTCGTAGATTTTGCTGGCTATCGCTTCAGCCCGCTCAATATCAATATTGTCTTGAAATTGACGGGCTTTGGTCACCATCCCGTTCTTGACATCAAAACAGGCAATCAACCGTTTGGTCAGCATGATTTGTCACCTACTATCGTAGCAAAGTTTTGCAGCATCTTTAAACCTACGATACCACTCTTTTCAACGTGAAATTGTGTGGCATGGATATTCTCACTGGCTATAACCGCACAAAACTCCAAACCATACTCGGTGGTTCCCAGGATGATTTCTTCTGATTCAGGCGCAGCGTAGTAGGAATTGACAAAATAGAAGTACTCAGATTTGTTAATCCCATGATTAAAGCAATGATTGGCTCTAAAATTGACTTTATTCCAACCAATCTGGGGCACCCGCAGCTCTTTAGGGAATCGCCTGACTGTCCCCTTCAGCCATCCCAGACAAGTGGTATCCCTTTCCTCGCTGTGTTCAAACAAGATCTGCATCCCTACACAAATGCCCAGAAAAGGCAGTTTCTTCTCAAGTACCAAAGTCTCCAGTTCAGGAATAAAGCCCAGTTCAGCCAGGGATTCAACTGTTGCCGGGGCCGAGCCAACTCCGGGAAGGATCACACCGCTGAAATTCCGCAGCTGTTCAGGAGTAGATACGAGTTGGCAGGCTATGTTCAGTCTGCGCAATGCGTTGACAACACTCGGAGCGTTCCCTGCCTTGTAGTCAATGACACCGATCAAATGGCTACATCCTCTCATAGTTGCACTTAGTAATTAGCCAGACTTGGTAATTAATTCTGTGTCTTTTTCCCTAATCCTATCAGAGTGCAAAAGATACAACAGTTATTCCAAACTAACAAAGGCTGGAGAGCTTGTTTTTACTCAATTCTTATCCGCTTTCGATAATCCCCAGGCCGCCAAAATCCCGAACGCTAACAGCATTAGAGCCAGTAACCCCTCCCAGAAACCGCGGGGCAAGCCGGGGAAGACCACAATGATTGAACCGGCCACTACTCCCAGTAATCCATAATAGGTCCAACCGTAGAATCTGCGGAGCAGATAGGAGGTCACCCGGGAGATCAGGAATGCACTGATTACAGCCGAGATCCCAGTTGGCAGCAGTACCAGTATCTGCAAGTCGGCCACTGCATTGAGTAGCACTTCATAAGTACCGGTAAAGATCAGCAAAAACGATGAACTGACTCCCGGAACCACTGTCCCGGCAGCCAGCAGAATACCGGACAGCACAGACTGCCAGCCACTCAAACCTGTAACAGTGCTTGCATCTGTTAGTGTCTGCACTTTGGCGGCAACTATTAAAGGAATCAACATCAAAAGCAACCCTACTAGAAAAGTGCCCAAGTAATGCCGGTTAAAACCTCGTTCATTAGCAACCTTGACCAGTGCCGGAATACTGCCGGCCAAGAGGCCAATGAACAAGTATTTGACCAGGACCGGATAATAGGTCAAGAGATAAGATAAGACATTGCTCAGGACAAAGACACTAACCAGGGCGCCTAAAACAAGTGGTACGGTAAATTTGAGATTGGCCCACAAATTCCGCCATGGCCGGGCCACAACATCAATGATTTGCTCATAGATCCCAAAAACCACCGCCATTACTCCACCGCTGACTCCGGGAATGATCATTCCAGAGCCAATCACCATTCCCACTAGAACCAGATAGAAGCTGTCTTTAAAGTTTCGCACCTGCACTGCCATCAAACTCCACCTGCCATTTGCTTGCGTTTATTTGGTGATCCATTTTTGGATCTCAATAAAGCACAGCACAATCAAACACAGCCCCAGCACCATCAACCACTGAGTGCCTGTTAACACTGCCAAATCAAACAAGTTGCGGAGAAAAGGTACAAGGATTACAACCAGCTGCAATAATGCAGAAGCGATAAATGCCAGCCACAGCATGGGATGGTTTTTGGGATCAATATTGATGATGCTGTGGCGTTCGCTTTGAAATCCAATCGCAGCGAACAACTGCGAGAGAGATAAAGTAAGGAAAGCCATAGTCGTACCTGCTGTACTTCCTCCCCCCAAACGGTAGGCAAACAGAGCGGCCAGAGCTTCCACTGTGCCGACAAAAGCAATCCGCAGCCAATCTTTCCCACTCAGCAGCGGCGCCTGGCTGTTCCGCGGTGGCCTGTGCATCACATCCGGTTCTGCAGGCTCTACGCCTAAAGCTAAAGCGGGAAAAGTATCGGTGACCAGATTAATCCAGAGAATATGCACAGGCGCCAGCATCCGCCACCCGATTATAGTCGCTGTCAAAATCGCTAAAACCTCGCCGACGTTGGACGACAGTAAAAAGCGCACCGTCTTGTGAATATTGTCGAAAATCCTGCGGCCCCCCTTGACCGCTGATACAATTGTAGCAAAATTATCATCTGTCAGCACCATATCTGCAACTTGTTTAGATACATCGGTGCCGGTAATACCCATACCCACCCCGATATCAGCAGCCTTTAGCGCAGGAGCGTCATTAACACCATCCCCGGTCATGGCCACTACCGCACCTTTGCGCTGCCATGCCCTCACGATCCGGCTCTTATGTTCCGGCGCTACCCGGGCGTAAACGGCGATCTCCTTAACCTGGCCTTCCAGCTCCGCATCGGACATTTGTTCCAACTCGGCTCCAGTTATGGCCCGGTTCTGATCAACCATGATCCCCAACTCATTGGCAATCGCCTTGGCAGTCACCAAATGATCACCTGTAACCATAACGGGCATGATTCCCGCCTGCCTGCAGGTGGCAATGGCATCCTTAACCTCAGGCCGCGGTGGATCAATCATTCCTACTAAGCCAACAAAGGTCAGATCATGTTCCACCAATTCCGGTTGGGTAAGGTCTGGCTGCTCATTTGTATCCTTGTAGGCAAATGCCAAAACACGCAAAGCTTTGGCGCCCATGGTCTCATTGGCAGCTGAAATTTCTGTTTTGCGGGATTCTGCTAACGGGATCGCTGTCCCGTCTTGAACTTCGCTGATACAACGGTCCAGCAGGACATCGGGAGCTCCTTTGACATAAACCCGGACTCCGTCACCATCGGGATGTTCAATCGCAACCGTCGATAATTTCCGTTTGGAATCAAATGGTATTTCCCATGCCCGTACGCGCCGCTGGATCTGATCTGCAGTCCACAACTGCTCTGTCAGGAGATAATCAATTAGAGCTGTTTCCGTTGGATCACCGATAAGTTCGCCATCCTGATCCAGTTTTGAGTCATTACAATGGCCCATTGCCTCGCAAAGAATCTGTTCATTCTCGGCCCAGACTTGCTGCACCGTCATCTTGTTTTGAGTCAGGGTACCTGTTTTGTCTGAGCAGATGACTTGAGTAGAGCCTAATGTTTCCACCGCCGGCAGCCGCCGAATAATAGCTCCCCGGGCAGCCATCCGAGTCATGCCGCTCGCCAGGACAATAGTGATCACCGCTACTAATCCTTCGGGAATTGCTGCCACGGCAAGGCTAATTGCTGTTAGAAACATATCTAAAGGTTCCCGGCCGCTAACCAGGCCCACTATGAAGATTGCGATGGCTATCCCGATTACTCCTATAGAAAGTATATTAGAGATTTGATTAAGTTTACGCTGCAAAGGCGTAATTTCCTTCTCTGTAGAGGCAAGTTGAGCGGCAATGGCGCCCATCTGGGTATCCATTCCAGTGGCAATCACCACCCCCGTTCCACGCCCATAAGTGACATTGGTGCCCATGTAGAGCATATTCGTCCGATCTCCAATCCCCAACTTGGGATCGCTTAAAGCCGGGGGAGTCTTATCCACCGGGACCGATTCACCCGTAAGGGCTGACTCTTCTGCTTTCAAGGCTGCGGCCTCTATCAGCCGCAGATCAGCGGGAATACTGTCACCCGCCTCCAGCAGTACAATATCACCCACCACAAGCTGGCGAGCGGGAATTTGGCTCACGTTGCCATTCCGGATCACATTGGCTGTAGGGGTAGTCATCGCTTTCAATGCTTCCAAAGCCCGCTCCGCTTTGCTTTCCTGAACTGTGCCTAAAACAGCATTTAAGATTACGACAATGAGAATAATACCGGCATCGATCCACTCCCCAACTATACCTGAAATTACGGCTGCGCCAATCAAAACCCAGATCATCAAATCAGCAAACTGCTCGAGGAAGATGTCAAGCAGTGTTTTCGATTCACCCTGCTCCAGTTCATTGGGGCCGTGTTCCTGCAGCCGTTTTCCCGCCTGATCATCGGTTAACCCCCCTGGACTTGACTGAACAGCCTGAAATGTTTCTTCAACAGTTTGTACATGCCATTGCTTCATATTCATTTTCTCTCCCTCCTGTTATGCCGTGTTCAATAATGTTGACTATTTACGGCGTGTCTATCCGAGCACAGCAAACATAATAAAAAAGAGACTTTTCGCAACATCAGTTGCAAAAAGTCTCACTGACCGTTCAGGCCTCCGCACCAGGCAGCTGTGCCATGATGTTGATGCGAAGCTGTGCACTATAGCACACCAGTTACTCCCTTTTTTGTTAGGTTACCACGCAATTTGGAAAAAGTCAACTGCTAGACAGCCTTCATGTCAGCCAACGCCTTCTGAGCCTCTACCAGGCGGTAATAAGATCCTTTGGCCTCCATCAGCTCATCATGGGTCCCCATCTCTGCTATTCTTCCGTGATCAAGAACTACCAAACGATCAGCATAGCGCAAAGTTGACAACCGGTGGGCGATGGCAATAGTGGTTCGATTGGCAACCAATCTCAAAATGGCCTCTTGGATCTGCTGTTCCGTATGACTGTCTACAGACGATGTGGCCTCATCCAGAATCAGAATTTTAGGATCATGCAGTACAGCCCTGGCAATAGAAATCCGCTGCCGTTCACCGCCGGATAACCTTTGCCCCCGCTCTCCTACCTTCGTATCATATCCGTTGGGGAACTTGACAATGAAATCATGGGCATTGGCAAGCTTGGCAGCCTTGATGATTTCCTCGGCAGTTGCCCCAGGTTTGGCATAGGCGATGTTTTCCCAAATAGTGCCGGAAAAGAGAAATGTGTCTTGCAGTACGATACCTATCTGATTGCGGAGATCCCTTTGCCTTAAATCCTTGATATTGATACCGTCAATCAGAATCTCGCCTTCGTCAACATCATAAAAGCGGCAGATCAGATTAATCAAGGTTGATTTACCGGCACCGGAATGGCCGACCAGACCAATCATTTCTCCCTCATTAATTGTCAGGTTGATATCCTTCAACACCGGTTCGTATTTGTAATAACCAAAGGTCACATCCTTTAGCTCGATCTTGCCTCTTAGTCTGGGAAGGGCAATCGGTTTCTCTCGATCAGTCACATCCGGCTGTTGATCAATGACCTCAAAAATCCGCTCAGCCGAGATCATGGCGTTGTGGAACCAACGCGGTACGGAAGTCAAGAAACGCAGTGGTCCGTAAATCCGGCTGGCATAGGTGGTGAACAGCCATAATTCGCCGATGAGCATATCCTCTCCCAGCACCAGCTTGCCGCCAAAGTAGAGGATCAGGAAGTTACCGATACCCATAATGAAACCAAGAATCGGGTAAAAGGTGTTGAAAGATTTCTCATTACGGGCACTGATATCCGCGAACTCCCGGGTATAAGCTGAGAATCGAGATACTTCCCGCTGTTCGCCGCCAAACGCCTTGACCACTCGAATCCCTGAGAGAATATCCTGCAAGAGGGAGTTGACCTGATCGTTAACGCTCCACTGCTTGCGGTACATGTTTCTAATCCTGTCCCATGTCATCCTCTGAGCTAACACAATGACTGGAGCTGGTACGATCACCAGCAGTGTCAGTTTCCAATTGGTAAACAGCAAAATGAAGGACATGGCCACCAACATGATCACCTGATTGACCAACTCTGGAAGCTCACGCTGCATGAACGATTGGATGTTGTTAGTATCCCGGCTGATCCGGTTCATCAGATCCCCAGTCTTTTTCTGATCGATAAATCTAAGGGACAGGGCTTGGATTTTGCCGTATACCATATTCCGTAAATCTTTGCCAAGATTGGCACTGAGCCTTGCCATGGTGCGGCCGCGCAGCACTGACAACAACATATTTGCCAAACGGCCCACAGCAAGGCCACCTACCAATATAAGCAGAAGGCGGATATCATTGAGCTGTGGTTCTAATACACTGTCAATCAGATAGCGTTCGATCTGGGGAATGACCAGATTGACCGCAGAAATCAGCCAGAAGACAGCCATTACCGCTGCAACCAGTGGAGTATGCGGTTTCATAACCTCCCATAGTCTAAGGAAAATACGCCGCTTATCCAGACAAAACGGGCAGATCCGAGTGTTACGCCGGAATGGCCGGCCGCAGCGCAGGCATGTATCCGGTTCCAGCGGTTCGATCGGCCGCAAAATGTGGTCTTCAAGATACCGGTTGACATATCTTTCAGCCACTAGATACTGGTGGTGATGCTCCAGGGTGTAACGGGCAATACAGTAGGATCCTTGTTCCAGCCAGATCAGGAGCCGTCCGTTACCAACCAGGTTTTGGACCTCCAGTTTTTTGATCACATCGAGGTTGTATTCCTGCTCCAATTCAGGCTTGCCGTCGTAAACAGTGAACTTAAGCAGTCTGTGGTTGGTAATCACCACCACCGCATGCTCTTTTTTCCCATCCGCAGTGAGATTGGACGACAGCCTAAACAGAATTGATTCATCATCAGTCAAGAGTCCCGTAGGCAAATCGAAATCTGACTCTGTGTCCAGCTCTTGTAACGGCCTGATGCTCAACTAGCTTCACCTCTCTAGATATATGGTTCCAGGAATCGCAAACTTTTGGCATCAAGGCGGCGATAATCCTCGATCTCATAACGATTGCCCGTCATATCAATAATCAACAATCGCCAGTCAGCAATCGGGTTAATCCCTTCCTCGCGAGCTCTGGTTACAAATTTGCGGAATCCATGGTCTGTCTCCACATCCCAATACAAATGCCCGAACTCATCTTTAAGATCAAGGACCCGCGTGATTCTCGGAGCGTAATAACGCCAGCTTAACTCAGTCCTGATCGCTTTTTGGGACTGAGGCGGAAACTCTGTCAAATCTCTTATGATCCCGATTTCTTCCCCCTTTTCATCCCGTACAGAGATATACTGGTACTCCAGAGAAAAGGGAAACGCCTGATACAAATCTACTTTGCCATAGTATTTATCACCTAATTGGAGTGACAGCAAGCCACCTTCTGTGGTTGCAAAAACCGCTTCATTTGGATCCAGGTAGTTAATATTGGTTAATGCCGATAAACCTTCCACTTCCATATCGATCCTCATTTCCTCTCTATTTTAGCCCCCAACAGCCGTCTGTTCCAAAGCCTTGCGTTGGGTGGTGAACAGTTTTTCATAGACGCCTTTGCGCTCCATTAATTCATCATGGGTACCAACCTCGACAATACGGCCCTCATCAAACACAAACAGCCGATTGGCCTTGCGCAAAGTGGAAAGCCGGTGGGCAATCACAAAGGTGGTTCTGCCCTCAACCAACTGCTCCAAAGCTTCCTGAATCAGCTGCTCGGTTTCGGTATCGATATTGGCCGTCGCCTCATCGAGAATCAGAATTCTCGGGTCCAGCAGCACCGCCCGGGCGATTGCCAACCGCTGCCTTTCTCCTCCAGAAAGGTCATGGCCTTTGCGGCCGATTACCGTTTCATAACCATCGGGCAGCTTCATGATAAAATCATGGGCATTGGCAATCTTGGTAGCCCGAATGATTTCTTCCGAGGTAGCATCCGGCTTGGCATAGGCAATGTTTTCCATGATTGATCCACGGAAGAGAAATGTTTCTTGAAGAACCATACCAACTTGACGGTGGAGATCGTCTTTGGCAATATCCTTGATGTTGACACCGTCAATGGTAATCGCTCCTGAATCAACATCATACAACCGGGCGATGAGATTGATCATGGTGGATTTGCCGGCTCCGGAAGGCCCCACAAAACCGATCATTTCCCCCGGTTCCACATGGAAGTTGATCTCCTGCAGGACAGGCCGCCCTTCCTCGTAACTGAACTCGACATCGCGGGCGATCACTTCACCCTTGATCTGAGGCATCCGCACCGGTTTCTCAGGATAGGGCAAATGCTCAGTCGAGTCAATGATTTCAAAGATTCTCTGAGCCGAGTTCATACAGGAGGACCACCAGTCAACAATATTGGTCATCTGCTGAATCGGCTGATACAGCATGCCAAGGTATCCGGTGAAAGTAATCAGAGTCCCTAGGGTTGTCCGCCCTGAGATCACATCCCAGCCGCCCACTCCCCAGATAATCAGCTGCCCCAAGCCCATGATGAATCCCATTGAAGGGAACACCGTCGAGTTGAGCCTGCCAATACTCATCTGGACATTGAAAACCCGCTCGTTGTGGGAGGAAAAGCGCTCAACTTCCTGATCCTCTTTGCCAAATGCCTTGACTACCCGAATACCGGTCAAAGAGTCATTGACCACAGAATTCAATGCAGCATTAGTGCGCCACCGCCGCGAATGGAGCTTCCACAGATGGGGCAGCACCTTGTAAGTAATGAACAATATCAGTGGTATGGGCACAAACACTAGTAAGGTCAACCGCCAGTTCATAAACAGCAGTAAGCAGGTGACCCCGATGATCTGAACAGAGTTGACAATGAAATAAGGCACGCCGTCATGAAAGAAATGTTGCAAATCCAAGGCGTCGCTGTTAACCCGGTTCATTAATGACCCTGTTTGCCGTTTATTATAAAAACTGAGCGATAATCTCTGCATTGCTGAAAAGATCATTTTCTTTAAGTCATAGATTATTTCCGCAGTAACCGCTGAGTTAATCCGCCCGTGAAGAATACCCAGGCTAAGTGAAACGAGGCTGAAAGCAACAGTGATCAAGATAGCTTGACCAATCATTCCCTCGTACTTGCCGCCGCTGGTCAGCACCTCATCAATGATAATTCTTCCGGACATAAAGGGAGGCGCTAAACCCATCAGCGAACTGATAATCATGATGGTGACCATAGCGGTAATCGGCCCTTTATATTTCGGTGTCAATGCCAGCACCCGCTTGAACAAAGTGCGCTTGTCAATACAGTTTGGGCACACCGGGCGAGAAGGATCGGGATAAAGGCGGCCGCATTTAGGGCATCTCTCCTCCCGGCGCGACTTGTCCTCATCCGGTTTGTGCCCTGATTTTTCGATCAGATGGTTGACAACACGGCAAAAAGCATTCAACTCAGCGCCTCTACCCTTCGATGCGCGGCAGATAACCCTTTCCTGGTCATCAATCTTGGTGATAATAGCAATACTGCCCACAAAATACTCACAACGCACACGGTTTAAGCTTTCCAGCTCATATTTTTCAATCAGTTCCACCTGAGCTGTAAAGTTCCGCTCGTCAGTTCCCGCAAAGAACTGCTCCTTCTCCCGCCTGCGGACAAAAGGCACCACTTTGCGCAGACCCTGACTGCGTTTTGTCTGGGCAAAGACATAGATCGACCGATCGTCAACACAATGCCAGGCAGCGAGGAAGTTGCCTTGGTGGTCAAGATCTGCGTGAGCGATTGCCCGGATCTGTTCCTGGCTGATTCCTTCAGTTTCTATTGCCTTTTGCACATACTCAGGGATATCTCGGTAAAAATCCATGCTCTCACTCCTTCCCTATGCCTCCACGCTTTCATAAAGGTGGCGATCAATGGCAGTGATAAAATTAGTCAATCGGTGTTCATAGAAGATATACAGCTGATGCAGTGCCCGGGTACAAGCCGTATAGAGCAGCTGCCGATCTGATTCGCGGCCGTAAATTTCCTGATCTGCATTGGCAATGATCACCGTATCAAACTCTAGGCCTTTGGACAGGTATACCGGTACGACCACAACCCCTGGTGGAAAATATCCAGTCTCATGGGTGATTAGGGTGAACTTGGTTCTACCTTCCAACAACTTGCCTATCTTTTTGGCCTCTGCTTGAGTCTTGCAGATTACCGCCACAGACCTGCTCCCCTGGGCAATGCTGTCCTCAATCACCTCCGCTAGTTGATTAGCTTTTTTTCTGCTAAATGCGATCACTTTCGGTTTCTCTCCTGTGCGTTCCACAAATTCTATTTGCTGTTTGTCTGCCAAAAGCCTGCTTGTAAACTCGCCAATTTGCATGGTGGAACGATAACTTTTGGTCATCTGCAGTATTTTGCAGGTATATCCCGCTTCTGTAAAGGCTTCGGCAGCAGTGTTAAAATCAGTTAGCTTGAGATATGGGTGGACTGTTTGGTTAAGGTCGCCGAGAATAGTGAACGCTGCCCGTGGAAATATATTGCGAAAGATCTGATAGTGAAACAGGGAGTAGTCTTGAGCCTCGTCAATAATTACATGTTTGATAGCAGGAAGCTCTTGCCAGCCAACAAGCTTCCCTTGGAAATATAACAAAGGCGCTGCATCTTCGAACAAGAGTTTCTGTGCTGCCATGCTGGCTTGAGTAAGCTGGCAGATCAGATCCCAGTTTGGCGGTAACAGGTTGGGATCAAAAAAGCGACCTATTTGATCTGGGAATTGAAACAGATCACAATAAAGCTGGTGCACGTTGATTTCCAGCATACAGCCGATCTGTTCGTATACCGGTGCAAGTTCCTCATTGACTTCGGCTATACTGATTTTCTGCAGTTCCCGCTCATTATCCCCTTTGTGTTTGGGCAAGTTGGCTTTTGCTCTAACGAGCGCGGCGACCCGATCCTTGCGGATAGGATTTAACAGGTAAAGAATGCGCCTGCGGATCTTTTCCAGCCGCTGTACAATGGGAAGATAGCTGTAAGTTTCATGGAACAGCTTTCTGCACTCTTGCTCTGAGATAATCAAGTTCCCCCAGGCTTCAATGTCTGTAAAACGGAATTTGCTGGCTTCCAGATACTTAAGATACTGGTTCACCATTCGGTAGAAATCTACCGAAGACTTGAATTCAATTGCTCCTAACCGAACTGTATAGTCGGAGTCCTGTGGCTGCTCCAAGATGTATGCCAATTGTGTGTAGTAGCTTTCCCAATCCCAGTCCGGTACGATTTCTTTCTCCAAATAATCCTGCATCGTAGCTTCGCGGATATTGTCCTCGCCCAGCTCGGGCAGGACGTTCTGGATGTAGTCACCAAAGATGTCATTGGGTGAGAAAATCACTATCTCGCTGGCATCCAAAAGGCCCCGGTGCCGGTACAAAAGATAGGCAGCCCGATGCAAAGCGATGGAAGTTTTGCCGCACCCGGCAGGCCCATGGACAAACAAAACTCTGTTGGTTTCATCGCGGATGGCTTGGTTTTGCTCCCGCTGAATGGTGTAGACAATGTGCTTCATCTTGTTGTCAGCAGTCTTGCTGAGGGTCATCTGCAGCACATCGTCGTTGATGGTTAAATCGCTGTCAAACAGATATATAAGCCGCCCTTGCTCGATGTGGTACTGCCTTTTGAGCAAAATTTCACCTTTAACCGTTCCGCCGGGCGCTTGATACTGCGCAGAGCCAATGCCGTAATCGTAAAACAGGCTGCTGATTGGTGCGCGCCAGTCATAGACCCAATGTTCTCCTGTTACCTGATCCACAAGGGAAGCTACGCCAACATACACCTGATTGGTCGTGCCCAATTCATGATCATGAAAATCAATCCGGCCAAAGTAAGGCGATTGCCGCAGCAGCTCCAATTTACGCATCTTATTCCGGTGAATTCCAAGCTCACGGCCTTTCCGGGCCATTTCGTCAAGATATTGAACCGCATTAACATCATCGTCAAAACTGGTACTGGCTCCGGCGAATTGAAGATCCTCCCATAGCGCACGCCGCGCCTTTCTCAACTCCTGTTTTGCCGAATGAGTATACTGCCTTGCCTGTGTTAACTGCTGTTCCACTATTTGTAAAACGGTTTCCAGCCGTTGTGCTTCCAGCTTATACTCCCTATCGAAAATAGCGACCCTTCCTTTCGTGCTCTTTCTCACATAAGCTATATTACTTCCCCAGTTCGCTTAATATGTTCCTGTCTTGAACTCATGATCGGTTGAGTGTTGCCCACGCAGGTGGATGCCTAGACAGGAAAACCTCTCTTTTACTTCGAGAGGTCCTGGATTACTTGTGCAACTAGTTTATCTAACACACCAAGTTCATGTGCCGATTTAAAGACAGTATATCGATTGCGATACTCTTTGGCGTATAAAAGACTGTTGAGCAGTAGTTGATCATCAATGCCAATAGCCTGCGCCGGCCAAGGATAGTCCATCTTATGATAGACATCGCGAATCTGCTTGGCTTTTGGCAAGAATGCCAACTGTTGGCGAATGCGATCATGATTGGCTCTTAAGGCATGAAACCGCCGTTCCACCTCAGACCAGCTGATGCCGATTTGATCATTGTCCCGGACGATGGCTGATCCGATTTTGGTTCCATATTTGTCAAGGACCAGCCTGACTTGCCGCTCTGGTTCCAGATAGGCGGCTCTGGCCTCTTCCAACCGGAACTTGTGGGGATCAAGCCCGAAATACCGTTCGTAAAACTGCAGGCAGTAGACAGTCGCCACCCCCACCGACAGTCCGTGCTGCGGCGGTTCCACTCCCGCCTGCAGCTGCATCATCTCCCAATAATGGGACATGCTGTGCTCGTTGGAGGCCACCGGGCGGGTATGCCCGATGATCAAGATGGTCAAGCCGGAAAGGATCAGTCCTTCGATCAAAGCCCGGGTTCCTTCAATGGAGCGGCGTTTGATCTGATCCACATTCTCGATGCACTGTTCCACTGCCTGGGTGACAATGCCGATGCATGCCGGGCAGACCACTTCCCCGTTGATGATCGACCCCAAAAGCCAGTCCGCCTTGGCCATGTATTTGCCGATCACGTCGCCGAAGCCGGAAAGGAACATGTGGAACGGCGCTCGGCTCATGATGTCCAGATCACAGATCAATACCTTGGGGAAACCGGCAGGCTTGTTGACTTTGAGATTGCCGAACGTCAAGGGAGCAACGACGGAGGTATATCCGTCCATCGACGCGGCAGTCCCCACCACGGCGAAGGGCTTTTTGCTCAAATGGGCGGCGTAGCGGGTCAGATCGGTGATGCTGCCCGAACCAACCGCCAGCAGAAATTCGGTGCTGTTGTCCAAAGTAAGCAGGATTTCGCCTAAGGCTGTCTCATTGGGAATCAGGGGCCGATCCCGTTCCAGCAGGCACAGGTTGACATGGTAACCTGCGTTTTCCAGCACTGCAAGGGCCTGTTTCGCCGCGGCTTCGTAAACGATGTTGTCTGTAACCAGCACCAGATTGCTGCCTAACTCTCTTTGCCCCAGATACTGCGGAATTCTTTCGATCAAATCCCGGCCAATATATATATCGATATCGGGAACACCGTGGTTGAGCCCGCAGTCACACTTGATTTCCGGCAGAAGCAGTCTGTTTTCAGCGTAACGAATCTCCATCCTATCTTGATCCTCCGTCGATCTTGCTCTAAATCAGTCATAATCTCTTCCCGTATTTGCCATACTACCATTATCAAGCAGACAAGGGGGTAATGGCCATAAACAACCGCGTGATCAATGAGCCCGAGGCTGAACAGCCAGAAACAGGCTCAGATCAGATCTGTTCAACTTGCAGCGGAAACTTGTATATCGAGTGCAGCTGTACGGAAGGATACGGCCCGGAAAACGCCTACTTCGACTGCCCGTACTGCGGCGGCACCGGCACCACATCCTGCCCCAACTGCAATCCCTTCCAAATCTGACGTGCCGGCCGGCTTATGCAGGGGTGACAAAACCTTTGGCGATAACCAGCGGTGTCCCGGCATCCGCTGAACCGCTGACCAAATCCGCCAGGCTTGCAATCACATCCCCCATTTTTCTGGGTGTGGTCCCCTCGGTTTCGGCGTCACTGTGTTGATGGCTTTTGCCTTTGAGGCTCATCAGCTCTGTTTCGATTTCCGCGGCTGTTTTTCCCTGCGCCAGGCCCACATCTGCCAAGTATTTGTACTTGACGCCTTCCCGCATCATGCCTGCTATTCCCGCTGTGGCGCCCAACACCGGCAGAGGATCCGCCAGCTCGTAAATGCCGGTGCTCGGATCTTTGTAAGCACCGTCACCGTAGATGATCACTTCCACATTTTTGCCTGTAGCTCTTTTCACCTGCGCCTGAACTGCTGAGGCAAACTCGCTTCCATTGCGGGGCGCCAGCTTCAGCTTTTCGCCGGCGGACATATTGCTGCCCAGCAGCCCCCACTCAGACCAGGCGTCTTTGCTTTGGTCGGCACAGATCTCGTCCAGGCTGATCAGAAGGCTGCCGGCGCCGGCTTTGTCCAGCGCCTTCTCAACGGCGGCCTTGGTTTTGGCGCGGGAGTGGATATCGGCGGCAATGATGCCGTCGCAGCCGCGGCCGGCAATGGCGGCGGGATCATTGGCCAGTAAGATTTCCGCCTGCGCGCCCTCGAGGTTGATTATTTCGCGGTAGAGCTGAATATAGTCCACGCCAGTGATGGGATGCAGCAAGGATTTCCCGGCAAGGTCCGCTTCGGTGATGATGTCGTCATAGTTTTTGCCCAGTTCGATGACGAGCTCATCGGCGAGAATCCGGTTGCCCACTTCGTCGGTGGGCCATGAGAGCTGCAGCATCACCTTGCCGTGACCGGTCGCCCTGGCAATAGCCTGTAGAATCGGGGAAAAGCGGTTGCGGCTGAGAATGGGAAATACCACACCCAGGGTGGCTTTGGGCGGCAGATGTAGTTTGCTACGGATTTCGTCGGCTATCTCGCCGACTGTGACATAGTTATTTTGCGATCTGGCCACGACCGATTCGGTGATACACAACACATCACCGTCATCCACCAACTGGTCTCGCACGCATTTGGCGACCCAGCTCACCACTTCGGCGATGAGATCCATTCCGGGAACAATCACTCCCATCTTGATGCCCAACGCGGCCGGTCCCACATATTTTGGAATTGGAGCCATGCGAACACCCCCTCTGGTTTAAACGGTTAAAACACACCAATGCCATGGTGTGTTTTAACCAACTCATGCGATGAACACTTGCCGCTTATTTATTTTGCCCGGTGCGCACATACATGATTACACCCACGATGCCGACATAGAACCCGAGCAAGGTTAAAGCATAGGCCAACATAGACAACCAGATCCGCGCCGGTATCGCCTCGGCAACTATGCTCACGAGAATCAGCCATCCCGCCAACAGCATGCTTCCCCCGGCAATAATCCAGCGGATGGGTCTCATTGTTTGCCCTGGTCTTCGTAGAGCCAGCAGAACACCGATTGATCGTCGCCGATATGGAATTCTGGCGGCTCGAAATGGTCACACTTGCCCTTGATGATTTTCGCGCAGCGCGGATAGAACCGGCAGCCTTTCGGCGGATTTAAAAGGCTGGGAGGTTCCCCTGCGGGAACTTCCTTGTAGGCTTTCAAGTTCGCCGCGTCGGGATCAGATGTGGCCTTGAACAGAGCCTGAGTGTACGGGTGAAGCGGGTCGGAAAGCAAGGCTTTCGTTGTCGCCTTTTCCACAATCCGGGCCCCGTACATGGTAAAGATCCTTTCCGAGAAGTACCTTACCGTCGACAAATCATGGGTGATATAGATGATCACCAAGTTGTGCTTTTCCTGCAGGCTGCGGAGCAGCTGCAGAATCTCCACCCTGACCGAAGCGTCCAGCATGGAAACCGGCTCGTCGGCAACGAGCATTTTCGGCTGCAAAATCATTGCCCGGGCGATGACCAGCCTTTGCTGCTGCCCCCCGCTGAGCATGTGAGGGAACTTGGGTAAGAAGTCCTCGATCGGTGCCAGTTTCACTTCTTCCATAACGTTTCTGATCCGCTTCTGCCTTTCGAATTTATCTTTCACACCATTGATGATCAAAGGCTCCTCCAGTATTCTCTTGACTGTCATAAACGGCGGCAGAGCTCCATAAGGGTCCTGCTGGATATACCCGACACTGGCCCGGTATGCTTTCATATCTTCTTTTTTGAACTCCGCCATATCCTTCCCGTTGAAAAAGAGTTTGCCTTTGGTCGGGCGGTGCAGCCCTAGGATGGTCCTGGCCAGCGTGCTTTTGCCGCAGCCGCTTTCACCGACAATGGACACAGTCTCTCCTTGATAGAGTTCGAAATCGACGCCATCCAAAGCCCGTACATCGCCGGCTTTGAAGAAGCCGAACTTCCTTATTTCAAACCAGGTGTGCAGGTTCACGGCCTTGAGGACCGGAACTCGTTCCTCTTCCTGGAGAGTCTCCTGCATTTCTACAGCCAAATCAGGCATGCTTTACCTCCTCCCCGGCAGTATACAGCCAACACTGCACCTGTTGATCGTGTTCCAGATCAAACGTCGGAGGATGCTCAGAGCACTTGGCAAACCGCTGCTCGCAGCGTTCGGCAAACCTGCACCCTATGGGCGGGTTGACCAGCGAAGGCGGCTGCCCTGGAATAAATACCAGCTCTTTGTCCTCCCGCAGTGTCGGCACACTGCTCATCAGTTTGCGCGAATACGGATGTCTGGCATCGGTGTAGAAATACTCAGCGTGGCATTTCTCCACCATTTCGCCGGCATACATGACCGCAATCTCATCGGCCAGCTCGCTGGCGGTGCCGATGTCATGGGTGATGAGAATGAACGTTGTGCCGAAATCATGTTTGATCCGTTTTAAAACGTTCATCAAGTTGGCCTGGGTCAGCAGATCCAACGCCGAGGATGGCTCATCCAAGATCACCAGTTCCGGATTGGTCGCCAGCGCCATGGCAATCGTGGCCCGCTGCCGCATGCCGCCGCTCAGTTCGAACGGGTAGCGGTACAGGAAGTCTTCCGGCAGGCCGACGATTTTAAACATCTCTTTCACTCTCGCCAGCGCCTTGTCCTTGATCATATCCCGGTCGTGGATCAGCAGCGGTTCAATGATCTGATCCACGATCCGCAGCACCGGATTCAGAGAATTCATGGCCGCCTGCGGCACCATGGCGATCTTTTTCCAGCGGATGTCCCGGCGGAACTGCTCTTCATTGTATTGCATAATGTCTTCGCCATCAAGGATGATCTCGCCGCTGTAAACCATTATATTCCGCGGCAGCAGTCGCAGAACCGCCTTGGCCAGAGACGTCTTGCCGCAGCCGGATTCGCCGACCACTGCAAGGGTTTTCCCGCGATTCAGCTTGAAGCTGACATCGTCAACGGCTTGGACAGGACCCTTTGATGTTCTGAAGTATAACTTGAGGTTTTTCACCTCTAGCAATGTCTTGTTCATGACTACAACCCCCTCAGCCGTGGGTTAAAGATCCGGTCGAGCGCAAAGCCGACCATGGCGAAGCCGAATCCTGTCAGAATCAAAAGCACCGCCGGCTCCACCACCCAGTAGAAGTGCCCTGTGAGCAGTGCTCCCTCAGAATAGGCGTCGTTGAGCAGTTTGCCCCAGGTCGGCAGGTCTTTGTCGCCCAATCCCAACACAGCCAAGGTGGCTTCCAGGAACACGTAGCTCGGAACCTGAGTGACGAATCCCGGGATCAGGACGGGAACGACCTTGGGAATCAAATAGCGGAATATAATCCGGAAACTGCCGGCGCCGTAAGCCCGGGCAGCCTCGATGTAACCGGCCGTCTTGGTCTGCAGGAACATGGACCGGTAGGTCAGGATTCCCGAGCCGAAGATTCCCAGCAGGGCGGTGACCCCCATCATCACGATGATGCTGCGGGAATAGAACAGACCGATCATGATCAGGATCGGCAGCAGAGGTATGATCATGACGATCTGGTTGAGCCGCCTGATGATCCAATCGATCCAGCCGCCAAACCAGACGGCGCAGGCGGCCAGGCACATGGTGCTCAGGGATGTGCCAACTGCCACAACCAGGCCGACCGACAGGGCTACAGGAGCCCCCCACAAAAGCGCCACGCCGATGTCGCGGCGGAGATGGTCGGTGCCGGCGAACCCGTGCAGTTTGCCGTACAGTATGAAGGTCGCCTCAATATTGGAACCAGGTTCAAACGTGAGGCATCCCACCACCAGCCGGTACGTCCCCTTCAAGACTTTGTCCGGATTGGCGGGATCAGCAAACAACCCTTTCTCAGGATGAGCGCCGTTCAACCTCCGGGGCAGGCGTGTATCCTGGGAGATGCGATAAGATTCCGACGCCCTTATGGTAAGGTTTTGCATCAATATCTCCCGGCCGTCCGGCGTGATCCACGTGATCTCCACGTTCGGACGGGCAGTTGTGAATGTGGAGGTAAAGAACAGCGACAACTCTGCAGGGAAGCCGTCATATTGGTAATCAAACTCAAAGACGATGTCCTGGGCGCTGATACCGTTGCCCAGATCTGTCACTGTTTTCAGTTCTGGATTTTCCGTGGTCTTCATCACCATGGTCAAGGGCTGTTTTTCTTGATAAAACAGGTTGAACCACGCCGGGCGGGCGTTGCGCGGGTTTTCGATCCAGACGTTTTCGCCGCCCTTCCACAATCTCACCGCTTCCCTGTAGGGAATCCTGATCACAGCATAAATGGACAAACACACCATGAAGGCGATGATGCACAATCCCACAATCGCCGACGGATAACCTTTGATCTGATTGAAGAAATTCCGAATCGCTCTCATGAGCCGTTTTCACCCCCACCCAGCTTGACGCGGGGATCTACTATGGCATAGATGATATCCAGCAGGAACAGCGTCAGCGCCAGCAGGTAGGCATAGATCACCGTTACACCGACAATCACCGGTGTATCAAACATGTTGATCGCCCTTTGGGTCAAGCGGCCGATCCCCGGCCAGTTGAAGACATTTTCAAAAACAATGGCACCAGTCCAAAGCCCGATCAGGGTCATGGCAAAGCTGGTGATGATGGTCGGCAGAGTAGGCCGCAGCACGTACCGACGCTCAATACCCCGATCCGACAGCCCTTTGGCCTTGGCCATGTCGACGTAATCTTCACTTGAGTGAATCAGGAAGAATGTCCGCCAATAGTAGGAAGACAGCCAAAAACTGGCAGCAACCATCGCCGAAATCGGCAGGATCAGGTGTTTGAGTATATTGCCAACCTTCCCCCAAAATGTCGGCGGCGGTGGGGCGTCCATCATTCCGCCAAACGGAAGCCAGCCGAGGACTGCGGCGAAAATCATGATAAGAAAGATTCCGTAAAACCATGCAGGCGCCGCGCTTGTTGGAGCCATGGCCACCACAAGCCTATCCAAACGGCTTCCATAGCGGCGTGACAGGAACAGGGCGAAAAACATGGCGCTGAAAAAGAGCAGCAACTGGCCGGATGCCATCACCAAAAGTGTCGGTGCCAGCCTTTCGCCGATGATATCGTCAACATGTGGAGAACCGGAATCACTGGAGATATAAATGGCCCGGCCCAAACTCAGGGAAAGACCGTTCCACAAATACTTGAAACTTCTAATGATGAAATGCTGATCGAGATCAAGCTGCTTCAGCCTAACCTGAAAGATCTCTTCTTCATACGCTTTCCTCTCTTGAGGAGTCAATACTCTCATCTGTTCGTTCTGGTTTATTTCCTCGGCGATTTGGAACTTAAGTTCGCTCTTGCGCATTTCGTCAACATATCCGCCCATGTTGGCGATTAAAATGGCTATATAGACAGCGATGACGACTGTAACCAGCAAAGCTGTCCCTTTGACAAAAGTGTACTTGGCGATACGCCATAGGTTGCCGCTGGAACGTCTCCGTACCGGAACAGCACGCTCTCGAGCAGATTCAATACTTAGCATTCTCACACCTCCCGGTATCGACCTGGAACAACATAAAGGAAGGGCGTGGACCCCACGCCCTCCACTTTCGGATCCAGAAAATCAGTTTCTGGGCGCCTGTTTAAGGCATTGTCACGAATGCATGTTGCCCAAATGTTGCACCGGCTACCAATGTAGGCAGGACGATGACCTCAATGGTGTTCGAACCGACAGGCAGCTGCTTGGTGTCCTCAGGTGTGAGCACAACCTGGAACGAACCGTCGGCGACTGCGCTTCCGAAACCACTGTAGGCAACATTCCCGGCAGCGTCGAGTACGATATATTTGACTTCTTGGATCTTGTCCACCGGATAAGGTTCGCCCTTGAAGCTGACTTCGACTTCAAAGACTGCCTGCTGACCGGCGGTGACCCGTGCGGGACCGAAGACTTCCACTTCAGCGATGCGAGGCTCGTCGAAGCCATCCCAATAACCGGCCGGCAGCGCATAATCCTCGAACCGCTTCAGATGCACGGTCTTGAGGATCGGGTACGCCCTCTCGAGATACAGCGCCCCGTTGCCGATCCAGAAGTGGCCTTTCTCGTCATACCACTTCTTGACGTTGGCATAGCGGCTGGCGATCTCTTCTTCAGGGATGTAATCCTTCAAGAAGCTCGCGTACGGCAGGAAGTTGTTCTCAATCGCATAATCCAGCCACTTGGCAAGGATCTTCAAGCTCGGACCCATCTGATAGCCAAGCCATTCAACGTTCATAGCAGTGGCTTTTGATGCGCTGAAGGCCAATTCGCCGTGGAATTCAGCCAGATAGCCCAAGGCCAGGGTATGCCATGGAGCAGTTCCGTAATTGTACATTGGGCAGAAGATGTCGCCGATGTTCTGCTCGGCATCCATGTTCCAAGAAGTGGAGTACACTTCATAGACCAACGGATCCCAAGACAGGATCTTCCAGCCGCGGGCATTCTTCTTGGCCACAGGCAGGTTGGCGGCTGCCGATTCATCAAAAATCGGGCTTTCTTCATTGCCGCGGTCCCAATCCAGAATGATCTGCATTAGGAAGTCGCCGCGTGTATACGGACTGCCGTCATGCCACTTGACCTTTTCAAAGAGATCCTCACGATAGTATACTACACTCTTGCGAGGAACAACCAGCCCGCCGGGATAGACCTCGCCGACAGTGACAAACCTCTGCAGTGCGGGATCCCAATACAGCCAGGCATCCTCAGGCACGGGAATACCAGGTTTGATGTCGGGATCGACATTCTGTACCAAGTATTCCATATCCGCAGCTTCCACACCGGGAACGAAAGTGACTGTCACCCAGTCTGAATCAGGCTGCTTGCTGATGGGCAGGCCCTCAACAGCATACACTTCCACCTTCTCAATCCAGAGAGGCGCATAGTTTCCGGTAAACGGATGAGCGACAAAGCCGCGGTCGAATGTCGCCCTGATCGCCAGCATGTCGAAGGTCCAGTTCGAACCGGCAACAGGGTTCCATGGATCGACCAGTACTTGGGAGTTACCGATGGTGACAACGCCGCCGACTTCATCCCTGCGGCGGAGGGTCATCCCCCACAACGGGTTGCTGGACAGACCGCCGGCCAAGTCTGAGGATACAGTGATTTCAGCCCGTTTCGGGATGAAGGAAATTTGGTCTACGGTAAAGATGCGCGGCGCGTCTTCCAGTGAGAGTTCAAGCGCCCGGGAATAGAGCTCCTTGCGCTCTTCCATGGTCGTGAATCTCTTGTAATAGAGTTTCTCGGAGATATCATCCAACTCCGGAATCGGATCCATTGCCAGCCAGAGCGGAGACGCCTGACCTCTTCTGGTGTACATCTGAGTGAAGATGTGGCCCTGATCACGGTAAACTGCGCCTGCGCTCCAACCGCCGGTGTAAACATGCCATTGGCCTTCGGCAGGATCGCCCAGCAGCCAGATCGGGGAAGCCTCTTGGCCGGTACGGTATTCAACAACTACCTTAAAGCCGAGCTTCTCCATCTGCTGTCCGAAGTAATCGCCGGTCTGACGGCGCTGGTCTTCGATACGTGCCAGTACGACAATCTCGACAGGTTTGCCACTGTGATGCCATACTCCGTTGACGAGTTCGGCACCGGCGTTGATCATCTCCTCAGTGATGATCTCTTTGGCCTTGTCGAAGTTGTAGGCATACTTCACTTCGAGGGCGCGGGCGGTCTCCACAACCCGTGAATAGTCAACATAAGAGTTGTTGAGCATGTTGTATTTGGGAACCGCCAATCCGCCGTAAAGCTCTTGGGCGATGTAATCCCGGTCGATCAACATGTTGCTCGCCTCACGGATCCGGCGGATGCCGAACGGGTTGAAGCGCCCGTCGTTGAACGTCAGCACCGGGTTGTAGGTAAGCTCGCTGTAAGAACCAAATGTTGACATGTAGCTGAGGGCGGGATCGGTGCGGACAGACTCAAATGCCGTGGCATTCGAGGATGCCGTCGCCCAAATGTCAATATCTCCGGCGCGCAGACGGGAGATGGCTGTAAACACATCCGGTTCCTCAACGATGATTACCTCGTCGACCCAGGTACCCATCCGTTGAGCTGCGACTCCTAGCGTAAAACTAAACAGCATTATTGCTATCATCAAGAAGCAAAACGTCCGTCTGTACAATTCTTTCACCCTTTCACCCCAATGTTTTTACTCAATACACCAAATATTAACGACAGTCAAAAACAACCGCTTATGTAACGGCTCGCATTCCCCCTCCCCAAACCTTATCCTAAAAGTCTTTCGGTACATATTCTCCTTCAAATGCAGATTTCCTTCAAGAACAACAATTATTTTTGTTATATCAGTAATAAAAGCGAGTTAAACGTCCGTTTTTGCCAATCACACAGCGATACGAAAATCGTACCAAACAGGTCTGTCCCGGGTCTTTTTCATGCTGAAAAGGGTTGTTGGTGTTCAATTATAATTCGCCATGAATCCAAATTCTCCTTTTTTCACAGTACAACTTTTTCTGAAGCCGCGTTTTCCGCCGCGCTCAAAGGCTTCCGCGCCTGGTATATGCCGCGCAGGATCACGGTGCCGACTACCAACAGACCGGCCATGACAGTCAGCACCCCCGGTTTCTCACCTGTGATCAAAGCCACCCAGACGGGGTTAAGAATAGGCTCCAGGATGGTAATCAGGATTGCCTCCAGGGAGGACACCGCCGGAATGGCCCTGGTGTAAAATATGTAAGGAATCCCCAGCTGAAACACACCCAACGCCAGAAGGGAAAGGCCCGAATGGTAATCGATACTGCTCACAGAAGTCAACAGATACGGCAAGCCAACCAGAAAATTGAGGCAGTTGCCCACAATCACGTATTCCACCGGATCACAGCCGGAGGCCAGTTTGGCCGCGATCACAAACCCGGCCATGGCCGCACCTGAAATCAAGGCCACAACGTTGCCCGCGATGTGCCCGGGTTCGAGATCGCCCAGGAAAAACAAGACCATGCCGACAGTGACGACAGCTATGGCAACCCAGTCTGAGCGCCGCACTCGTTCTTTGAGAAACCAGTGGGCAAACAAGGCGACCCAAACCGGGGCCGTAAACTGGAGCAAAATGGCATTGGCGGCTGTGGTAAGCTTGTTGGCCAATACGAACAACAGTGAATTGGCGGAAAAGGCAAGCACGCCGAGGGCATGAAACCGTGTCAGGGTTATTCGCCGGCGAAAGTAAAGCAATAACACCAAAGCGGCAATTCCCGCCCGGGCACTGCCAAGGGCCATCCCGCTCAGCTCAATCGACTTGATCAAGAAACCGGCGCTGCTCCAAAGCATCGAGGCCGCAACCAGCTGGGCGATCGCCTGCGCGCGCTGCTGTTTCATGTTTTTTACTCCTCCAACGGCACCACGGCGGACACTTGCCACCGCTGTATTCTTCCATCGATGTACAGTTTGAACAGGGTGATTTCTCCACAGGCAAAGCTATACTGAGGATTATACCCAATTAGCGTTTGTTTGTACAGATCAAACTCGCTGCGGTTCAACCGGGTCGCCAGCGTGATGTGGGGATGATAGGGCCGCTTCTCAGGTTCGATGCCCAGTTCTTCCAGGCACCGCGCCAGATCCTTCTGCAGGGCCAGCAGTTCCGGTCCGGGCACGATGTCGATAAAAATCACGGCTGTGCCGAAGCTGCCCAGGCCGCGGCAGCCGATGTCAAACTTGCGGTGCCCGGCGCACACTTTCCCCAGTGCATCCAGCAGTGTCTTTTGATCCTGATCCCAGGCGAAGGGCGCAAGCAAAGTGAGGTGCGCCGGTGTCCCGGGGGCTTTGAACTTGCGCCGCCACTGTTCCACTTCGCCGGCGATTTCACCGGGCGGTACAACTCCGGCAAAGAATTGAGCCATGGCCTTTCCTGCCTTTCTCTTCATTTTATTGTCCCCGCCGAAAAAAGGGAAACGGATTGTATTGGCGAAGTTTGTTAAGAAAACAGGCAGCGAGGTGAGTTTATGTACCATGATGTGCCAATTGAAGGCTATATCCAAGTTGTGAATCAAAAGCTGGCCAAAGGTGGGCTGTTTCTCACTGCCAAGCATGAATCCAGATTCAATACCATGACAATTGGCTGGGGTGGGATAACTCGTTTTTGGAACAAGCCAATCATGATCGTCCCTGTAAGGCTTTCGCGCCATACATACCAACTGCTCGACAAGTCCAAAGAGTTCACCGTCAGCGTCCCTCTGGAAAAGAATCTCCTGCGGGAGCTGAGCTACTGCGGCACCCATTCCGGCCGCAATGAAAACAAATACGAAGCCACCGGGCTGACCCCGATCCCCGGCAAAGCGGTTGCAGTTCCCATTATTGCCCAATGTGAACTGCATCTCGAATGTAAAGTCGTCTACCAGCAGACCATTGATCCCGATTATTTGAACCCAGAGATAAAAGAGCGCTGGTATCCCGATTACCACACCATGTATTACGGTGAAATCGTGGCATGTTACAGGATCGATTCCAAATAATAAACCGCCCGACCACTGGCTTGGGTACAGCAAGTTAGTCACGGTGCATTTCTTCTAGAATAGTTATCTGTCTGTCCAATTTGGTTTGGTGTTCATGCACGATCCAGGTATAAACAAGGATTAATATCCACACAATCGAATAAGCCAAAACCAGATAAGTCATTGCCGCTCCTCCTTAAGTCTGGAAATCCGTTCTGCCAGCGTCAAGCTGGTGAACCTCAAGGCCAAAAAATACACATAAATAACGGTAAAGGTCCCCAGAGTGAAGAACATGATCAGCTTCATTGGTCCGGACAGCCCGAACTCAGCTCCAGTGATGACAATGGGGTGGATTGAACGCCACCATCTGGCGGAAAAAAAGACCAGTATACCCGTTGCTGAATTGCACAACATATCTGATTCATTCCATTTCGCAGGGCCTGCTGAAACGCTGACATACCCTTGCCTTCGAATATCTGCCGTACTGATTCCTCAACAACCTCCTTGAAGGAGACACTAGACTCTCATCGAATACTAAATCCATAGAAGATCTCACCTCTTGAGTACTTTGTATTCGTCCACGTGCAGGGACGGTGAGATCTTCTTCTATTTTCCAGGCATCATTCCCTGTCCGACAGTAATTTTATACTACGCAGATATGGGAGAATAGAAACAACTACCATGGCTACATCCAATGCAACCAGGTAGTTGTTTTATGGTCAATCAGAACACGCTCGTTCTCTGTTTTTCAGCTAACTCCCTACTAAAAGGAGAATCGGACAACTAGCGTTGAACTCTGGCATTGCCTGCCCAAATGCTCCAAACCTGGGCTTCATCAGCCGGCTGTGCATAGTCAGTCAAGAAGGTTGTAGCCATGGCACCTGTGGCCCAGGCGAACTGGATCCACTTCTCAGGCTCCCAGCCTCGTAAAATTGCATATAGCAGGCCGCCTACGAATCCATCGCCGCCGCCGATCCGATCCAGGACAGTGATGGGCCGAGGCTCGACCACGTGCCAGTTATTATCCTCCAGCAGAATCGCACCCCACAGATGGTGATTAACGTTAACCACTTCCCGCAAGGTGTTGGCAAAGACGCTGGCATTGGGGAACTGCTTCTTGACGCGGGCTATCATCTCTTTAAAGTGCTCGATCGTTTCTGCAATATCTTTTCCACCGGCTTCAGGGCCCTCAACGCCTAAGCAGAGTTGATAATCCTCTTCGTTTCCAATCAGGATGTCAGCGGTGCTGGCAATCTCTGTAAAGACGTCCCGAAGCTCTTTCTCCCGGCCTTTCCAGAATGTTGCCCGGTAATTCAAGTCAAAGGAAACCCGGGTACCATATTTCTTGGCAGCCCTGGCAATTTCCAGGCAGAACTGACTGGTGCTTTCGGAAAGGGCAGCAATCAAGCCAGACATGTGAACAACCTGCGCCCCTTCTTCACCAAAGATGCGATCCAGATCGAAGTCCTTTGCACTTAGTGTCCGGCCCACTTCACCAGCCCGGTCATTGTGGACTCTTGGCCCACGGGAACCGTATCCGCTGTCAGCTATATTAAACTGATGACGATATCCCCACGGTCCGCCTTGATCAACCTCTGGGCCTTCATATTCCATGTGCCTGCCGGCAAGGTTGTGCTTGATGAACTGAGCTATAGGACTGCCCTTGACAAATGTGGTTAATACTTTGACAGGCAGGCCCAAATAGGATGAAATGCTTGCTACATTCGATTCGGCACTGGTGACATGCATGATATACCTGTCGCTGGCATATACCGGCTGACCATCGAGGGGGGTAATCCGCACGCCCATACTGGTTGGCACAATCATTGCATATTTGCAGTTTTTACGTAATTCAATACTCACACTAAAACCTCCCTATTTATGTATTTAGATCCTGGTCCATGTATAGATTTAGATGATTGATGCTGATTTCCTGCTTTATCCTTACTGTCTGCCAGATTCAGATTTCCTATTCTTTGTTCATTACCCTGCTTGCACTTGCCGATCTGCATTCTCGTACATATACTGTATTAATCTCACGAGAAGGAGGCAGATTAAGTGGATCAAGACCGCAACAGTAAGATGCGCTTGTCCACCCAGGCTTATCTGGAAGCAGTGAAGGCTATGCAAAGCGAAGCCGATCCATTTCTGCACCCTAAACACTTGCGTAGAAATGTTAAGGGAATGGGAGTCGGAGTCAAATGGGTCAAAGGCAAACCAACGGGAGAACCTGCCCTGATTGTGTTTGTCACTGAAAAAGTAAACCGGGAACAACTGACCAAATCCGAACTGGTACCACAGGCACTGGGCAAAATGCAAACCGATGTGGTGGCTGTTGGCGAGGTCTGGGCGTATGCGGTGCTGCCGGGAAAGGTTCGTCCCCTTGCCGGCGGTTACAGCGTAGGTAGAATCAACGGAGGGACCGGGACTATCGCTACTTGTGTTACTGATCTGACAGAAGGTGAGCAATTAAGCAGCAACAACTTCTACCTGCTCAGCAATAATCATGTTATTGCCGCCAGCAACCAAGGTGTCAAGGGCGATCCGATCATCCAACCGGGAGCCGTTGACGGCGGCAGGCCAACGGATGTTGTAGGATATTTGGCCCGCTATGTGCCAATTCTATTCGAACCACCTGTCCCCCGCAGTCAGCATCAAAACTTCGTTGATGCTGCTCTGGCGCAAACCAGACTTGATCTGAGCAAGCGCGAAATTCATTGGATCGGGTATCCCCAAGGATGGCGCCAGTCAGAACCATCGGATGTAGGCAGCCTGGTGCAGAAAACCGGCCGTACTACCGGTTACACAATTGGCAGGATCATTTCCTTGGACACAATCATAGATGTGAATTACAGCCCCACAACTATTTCCCGCTTTACCCAACAGATACTGACCACAGCTATGTCTGCACCTGGCGACTCGGGGTCTTTGGTGCTAGATATGGCGAATCGAGCAATCGGCCTGCTCTTTGCTGGTTCAGAAACAGCCACGATCGTCAATCCGATCGCTATGGTCCGAAAGCTGCTTAAAGTTGAATTTTAAAGCGACTGTCAAACACTGACAGTCGCTTCTGATTTGTCGGCTGTTATTTCGTATTTATGCACTTCTACTTGATTTCTGGGCAAATTTATCCAGCAGTTTCGGCAATAGAATAGCAAAGATCAGCAAGCAGCCAATCAGCACAGTCATGACCTGTGCCGGTACGTTCAACAGGCTCATGCCAAAGCGGGTAAATCCAATCAAGAACAGCGACAGGACAACCCCAATCATCGTTCCCGAACCCCCACTAATGCTGACACCGCCGAGAACAACCGCTGTAATCACTTCCAACTCAAACCCCTGGGCAATATTTGGCCTGGTACTCAAGATCCTTGAGGTAAGCAGCACTGCTGCAAATGATGAAATCAGGCCGCTGACTGTAAACAGAATCAACTTGATCCGGTCCACAGGCACACCTGAATAGCGACAGGCGTCTTCGTTGTTGCCAATGGCATAGATATAACGCCCGAACGTGGTTTTGTGGAGAATAAAGCCAAAGATTACCGCTAGTACGGCAAAGAACACCAACTGATTGGGGATAATCGTGCCGGCAAAATACCCTTGCCCCAGATCAGAAAACTGATAAGGATAGCCGGTTACTGCCTGGTTACCCAGCAACACATAAGCAATACCCCTGAACAGTGAAAATGAAGCCAAAGTGACAACCATTGCCGGCAGTTTGAACCTGGTGATCACAATCCCATTGAACAGCCCGCCCAGTGTGCCAACCAGCAAGCACAATCCGGCAGCTGCACCAATACTCATACCCGATCGAAACGCAACTCCCATTACCGCAGCAGACATGGCCATATTCGAAGCTACTGACAGATCAACGTTTCCTGTGATGACAATCATGGTCATGCACAGAGCAATGATCGCCTTTTCCGTAAAATGGAGCGTTGCGTCAAACAGATTCCGGACATCCAGAAACCATGGAGACAGCCTGGACATGATGATAAATACAGCTACCAGCAAAACTACAAGAATGAACTCCCATCGTCTCACTAATCTGCTCATACCTGCTGCCCCCTGACTACTGTTTTTCTATCTCTATTTTTCATTACTGCATCCATAACTACAGCCAGTAAAATGATGAATCCTTGGATTGCCAGCTGCCAAAACGGTGAAATTTGGGTAACACTCAGGGCATTCTCCACGATTGAGATCAAAATGGCGCCTATAAGCACACCCGTTATCCTGCCAGTGCCGCCAAACACACTGACCCCGCCAATCACGATTGCAGTCACTGTCGAAAACTCAAAACCGGTGGCCGAATCGCTTTGGGCCGATGCAAAGCGGGAAACCCACAACACACCGCACAGTCCGTATAGAAAACCAGACATGGTGTAGACAGCGTATTTGATTCGATCAACATTGATTCCGGCAATCCTGGCTGCTTCCGCATTCCCACCAACGGCATAAATCTCTCTTCCTGATTTCAGATGGGTAAGGAAGTAGAAAAAGATCCCATAAAAGAAAATTGTGATAAAAATCAAGTTCGGGATCCCAAGTATATGGCCTCGAGCCAGATGAATGAACATATCCGGCATTTCGTGGGCACTGACCCATTTTCCCTTACTGATAATAAAAATCAAGCCCCGGTAGATTGACATGGTACCCAGGGTGGCAATAATCGGAGGGACACCAGCTTTGCTGACCAAAAGACCATTGATGCTGCCTAACGCCAGCCCGATCAGTGCACCCAAAAGTAATGCCAAAAACGGATTTAACGCATAATCGTTTTTATAGATCAGACCGACCAGCATTCCTGACAAGGCCAAACCAGAACCTACAGACAGATCAATACCGCCGGTAATTACGACCATCATCTGGCCAATAGAAGCTATTGCCAGAATAGCCGCATTAAGAAGAATATCATTGAAGTTGGTGACGGAAAAGAACCGAGGGCTGTGGATGGATACGGCTATAATCAAAGCTAGTGTAAAAATGAGCAAACTTGTTTCGCGTCTCGTCACAGTTCGTAATAATAACTGACGCTTCTGGGGTGTTAATTGGACCATGGTTCAGCCTCCTTATGACACGTCAGCCTCGAGCTGTCGTCTACCGATAGCTGCTTGTAATATTTGTTCCTGAGTTACCTGGCCGCGCTCAAACTCAGCTGCGATTTCCCCTTCATGCATTACCAGAATCCGATCTGACATGCAGATGACCTCAGGCAATTCTGAGGAAATGAGAATGATGCCCAGCCCTTCTGCGGCCAAATTATTAATCAAGCCATAAACTGCGGTTTTTGCTTGGACATCTATTCCTTTGGTCGGTTCGTCCAGAATCAAAACCCGCGGCTTTGTCGCCATCCACTTGGCCAGGACAACCTTTTGCTGATTGCCGCCGGAGAGATTGCGAACCAACTGCATGATTCCTGAGGTGCGGATATCTAACTTGTCAACGAACTGTTGAGCAATCAGGCATTCCTGCGGCTTGTTTAACAGCCTGTACTTAAAGGTCTCCAGTATCGACAGAGTTACATTCGATGCTATATTCATCGGCAGCACAAGGCCGCAGCGTTGGCGGTCTTCTGGCAAATAAGCGATCCCTGCACTTAACGCATCATGCGGAGAACGAACCTTAAGCTCCTTTTGATCTAGCCAGATCGTGCCTTGGTTAAAGCGGGTAATGCCAAAGATTGCTTCAGCAAGTTCGGTCCTGCCGGCACCTACCAATCCGGCAATTCCCAGAATCTCTCCTCGCCTTAAGCTAAAAGAGATGTTGAAAAAGTCACCATGCCGCGTCAGATTCTCAACTCTAAACAACTCCGGGCCTGGTTCTATTGTTGTTTTTGGGTACATCTCGTGCATTGGGCGCCCTACCATCATTTGAATGACTTTATCAACCGTCACTTCGTTGATATTGTGAGTGCCGATATATTTCCCATCTCTCAACACCGTGACTCGATCCGCAAGCTCAAACACTTCATCCAGACGATGGGAAATAAAAACTATGGCAACGCCACTAGCCCGCAACCTGTTGATGATGTCAAACAATCGTTTGGTTTCCTGAATGGTTAGAGCCGATGTGGGCTCATCCATGATCAAAATCTTGGAATGAAGGGATAATGCCTTGGCAATCTCAATCAGCTGCCGTTCTGCCACATTCAGAAATTTCATAGGAGTGTCTGGGTCAATGTCCAGCTCAAGCTCCTGAAGCAGCTTCTTGGTTGTATTATGCATTGCCTGCCAGTTGATCCGCTTTGATTTCGGATGCAGAATCGGGTGCCCCATAAATACATTCTCAGCAATGCTCAATTCCACAAATGTGGTTGGGTCTTGATAAATTGCGGCAATCCCGGCTTGCTGCGCATTTATCGGCCCGGTAAAAGTAACCGGCTCCCCATTGAGCAAGATTTGCCCCTGATCCGGTTGATATACTCCAGTGATGATCTTAATCAATGTGGATTTCCCTGCTCCGTTCTCGCCAACCAGAGCATGGATTTCTCCTGGCTTAAGCTGAAACTGAACTTGATCAAGCGCCGTTACACCAGGAAATCTTTTGGTAAGATTGTGCAGTTCTAAAATGTAGTTCCCCACTAAGACCTTCTCCTTTGGCAAAACTGTCCCTCTACATAATAATTCGTGGAAGCAAGTTCTATGACTCGCTTCCACCCTTGATATCAAACTTAGTAAACCTGATACCACTCATCAATGTTGTCTTTGTCAAATACAAACGGAGCACCCAAGATAACTTCCAGGCCACCATCTGCTGTCTGGACAATTGTCCTTTCACCCATCCGGCCAACATTCACAGTTTCGCCGGAGGCACCTTTGATTTGGCCGGTCAACAAGGCATGGGCCATGTAGGAGGATACATAGCCAAGATCAATTGGGTTCCACAATGCAATTGCTTCGCTGGTGCCATTGCGGATGTATTCAGCCATCTCACTTGGCAAGCCCAAACCGGTGAGCGCAATCTTACCGGACAGGCCTTGGTCTTCCAGAGCCCGGGCGGTTGCTGCCACACCAACGGTTGTAGGACTGATGATACCGCGGAGGTTCGGATATGCTCTAAACAAACCTAATGCTTCTGTGTAGCTCTTTTCCCGTAAATCGTCACCATAAACAATGCTTACCAGTTTCATTTTTTCGTATTTTGACAGTTTCAGTTCTTCTTTCATCCACTCGATCCAAGTGTTCTGGTTAGCCATGGTGGACGCTGCGCTTAATACTGCAATTTCTCCTTCATAATCAATCATATCTGCCAGCAGTTGAACTTGGATTCGGCCGATCAATTCCATATCAGCTTGGTTCAAGAACAGATGCCGCCCTGCGGGAGCTACACCCGAGTCAAACGCTACAACCTTGATCCCCCGATCCATTGCCCGTTTCAATACCGGTACTAATGCGTCGGGATCGTTGGCACTTACCAGAATTGCATCCACTCTTTGGGCAATCAAGGCATCAATGATCGCGATTTGCCCTTCTGCAGTAGGAATCTCAGGTGCCTGGAAAATGAAATTGAAGCCCAGTTCCGCAGCAGCTTCTTCGCCACCTTTGCGGCATGCCTCAAAGAATGGGTTCCCTGCACCTTTAACGACCATTGCAATGGTGTAATTCTGAGCAGATACCGAGACTGTCATTACGAGACAAACAAAAAGCACAACAGCAACGACCATCAGTTTTGTTCTCATAATTCAAGAATACCCTCCCTTAGAATTTTTCCCGAGCAAGATAAGGATAGCGATCCTACCGGCCACACCTCCCGTTCAAAAGAATGTGTTTTCATTTGGTATATTAAACATATTCTTAACTTTTTCCTTCTAAGAACTCTTCGCTTTTAACCCAAAATTAAGAACAAGCACCTTAAAGGTGGTGCTTGTCCATCCCGTGCAATCTTGAGCTAGCCAAGTTTTTTCAGGATCTTGACTAGCGGTATGCCCAAAATCAACACTACTGCTGCTTCGCTGACTGCAATACTGCCTGCTACTAACCAATAAGGCTGAGCATAAAGAAAGTGAAGGTAAAGGCTCACCAGAAGCGCATTGAAAACAATAGGTGACGCGTAGGCTATCCAGGAATGACGGTAGCGGTATGTCACACAGGCAGCAATCAAAGTGATTGCGCTTCCGCCAAGTATATCCCAGATCCCCAATCCACCAAAAAACATATTGGATAACAACACGCCTACAAACAAACCTACAACTGCTTCCGGATAGATGATGGGCAGCAGTGTTAAGGCTTCGGCAGCCCGAAACTGAAGCGGCCCGAAACTGACAGGCTGAAGTATGTAGATGAGGACAATATAGACTGCTGCAATCAGAGCAGCCCGGACATGTTTTTGCAAGTCCTGCTCAACCTCCATTTACAAGAATTTGTTATTTACTCTACCCGCCAGATTTCCAAACCAGCCAAATCCTCAAGTTTATCGGTGATGAATCTGCCCGCATCCTGGATCCCCCGATTGTAAAACGCCGGGCCTAGTTTCTTCACCATGAAGTCAATAAACAGTATTACCGCTAAATCACCAATTTCCTGATCCTGTTCATTGAGAAAGAAATCCTTCACAGCCACAACCAGCTGCTCCCGTTCGTCTTTCGTCAGCTCAAGCCGTTTATCCACGCTCATTCATCTCCTTTGATGTATATTGTTCTGCTTAAGCTTGTCAATGCCTGCCCATACCACACTTTTTTAGGTGCAAACTGACAACGCACTGATAACCGGGCACCTCTCCGGACAAAAAGTAGGATTTGCCTCAAACAGGTGATCTTGGGATCATAAAACGAAGAAGCCCTAGTTCTTGTCAAAGCACGGGAACTAAGGCTTTATTCTATCAGTTAACAGCCGTTTAATTACAGCTCATCCTTTTTCTGCTCTACGCTATCCCTCCTATGTTCATTTTTAACCTTCAACTCTTCTTTTCTTTCAGGTGACATCGGTTCATTCTCCATAGCAATTTCAGCATCGCGAATCCGATCCTCTGTATGACGGATCTGCTGCAATACATTCTTACGACTCTTTTCTTTCTCATCCAGTTTGCGTTTGGCCATGAATCACGCTCCTTCCTGAGAATTACACTAATAACATTTACATGAGAATTGAAGTTTATGCATAAAAACATTAAGAAGGGAGCATGGCACTTAGACTTGGCCTATTGCTGGTCTTCGCTGCGATCTGTCGCCGGTGGCGGAGTTGGAGACAGCTTGGAGATCTCCACTCTCCATTCCGGGGTCATTTTGATCTCTGCTGCAGCCAAAGAGGGCTCAAGCTGTTCCAGGTTGCGTGCGCCGATAATCGGAGCGGTAACATGGGGATGGGACATCACCCAGGCAACCGCTAAAGATACAGGGTGTATGTCGTGCTCCCGGGCATAAGCCGCAAACCGTTCAGCAATTTCATAGTATACATCCTGACCATACCGTTTGACATACATCTGGTTTTCCACCAACCGGCCGTGAGCGGGCTTTTGGTTAGATGTATATTTTCCCGTTAATAAACCGCCACCCAATGGGCTGTAGGTTACAATTCCCAGATTTTCGGCAGCAGCCAGGGGCAGGATCTCAACTTCAGCCTGCCTTTTCGCAAGGTTGTACATCGGTTGAATGCAGGCAAAGCGATTCCAACCCTTCAGATCAGCAAGGCCTAGGGCTTTGGCAATTTGCCAGGCTGCCCAGTTGCTCACTGCCGGATAGAGAATTTTCCCCTGGCGCTGTAAGTCGTCTAGCGCCCGGAGCGTCTCTTCCATCGGTGTATCGGGATCAAAATTGTGGAGATAGTAGATATCAATCCGATCGGTGTTCATACGCCGCAAGCTGGCTTTCACAGCCTGCATGATATGGCGGCGGGACAAACCTGCATCATTGATATCACTTCCAGTCCTACCCCAAACTTTGGTAGCCACCACAATTTGATCGCGGCAATCCCGCATAAACTCCCCCAGCCACTCCTCTGCAACTCCTTGATTATACACATCAGCTGTATCAAAGAAATTGATTCCCGCCTCCAGGCAGCGGTTAAACATACCCCGGGAAGTTTCTTTGTCAGCATCACCACCGAAAGACATGGTGCCAAAACAAAGGGCGGATACTTTGATTCCTGTTGTGCCTAAAACTCTGTATTCCATAATTTCACCTCTCTGGACATTATAATTCTGTTCATATCATACCACAATCACGGATTACCGATCATAATTGCGATCGGTATTGGGAACTGATAACATAGTGAGTTCGATTCGAATGAACAATGATGACCCATCAGGAGTGAGAGTGTATGTGGAACGGCTGGCCCTTGAATCGAGTCGTAATTCTGTTTACTGCATTGGGCTTTGGATTAATCTTCATTCAGGTCACATTGATGCACTTCCGGCAGAACTTCCACCACTGGAGCCAATGGCTGCCGGTAATTGCGCTGCCTGTTCTGGCTCTGAATGCCTTTACCCTGGCTTTTGTCAATCACCCTGCAATTCGAAGCATATTCGCCTTTTTGACTATCCTTGGATTTATTGAAGGAATATATGGTTTCTATAAACACTTCACCGGAGTTGGGAAGCGGGTTGACGGGTATCGCTTTCACAACTTCCTGGTTGGCCCTCCGGTAATCCTGCCTTTGATGGTTTCAGCCATGTGCACACTGGGACTACTAGCCCTCGGCTGGAGCTGATTCACTTGGATCCTGTTAGATGGAGATGATCAGATGAGCACGAAAAATAGTGGACTCTATCCAGATTACGACGTCATGGCACACGCTGATCAGTGGGATGATCTGACAAGAAAAATTGTGATCCAGAGACTCAATCCGCCGGTTGCGTTTACTGCCCTGAATAATTGGGAACAAAAAATGATCGCCAAAGTTAGTGAGCATCTCGCCTATGATGACCGTAATGAGATTATCGCCTGGATCGTAAGTTACTTTGATTCCCAGCTTGCTGAAGAGATCGGCGAAAGCGAACGTAAGCCGAATACTCCTCCCCAAAGGCAATTGATATGCGATGGTTTGAAAGCGATTGATCATTGGGCCAGGATGATCGGCGGCCAAGGTTTTTTGGAAAGCGATACCGAGGTCCAGTTTCAAATTTTTACAACACTCCAGCTGGGGAAACTTAGTGCCTTTGATCAATGGCAATCCTCTCTGCAAAAGGATCTGTTTACCAAACTGGCAGGTATGGTTATCAAGGCGTACTACTCACATCCAACAGTATGGTCTGAGATCGGTTATGGCGGACCTGCCTATCCCCGCGGTTATGTCAGAGTGGAACTGGGGCTGACTGATCCCTGGGAAGCTAAAGCCAAGGAGGATTGACATGGAAAACCGAGACCCAGTTAAGCACCACTGTGATCACTATGATGATCGCCACTATGACAATATGAAGCACCGCAAGTATGGATACAAAGAGGTTGATGTGGTCATCGTCGGCTTAGGGGCGGCAGGAGGTGTGCTCATCCGCGATCTGGCCAAGGCCGGTCTGTCGGTTGTAGGGATTGAAGCGGGCCCGTTTTGGAATCCCCAAACCGATTTTGCCAGTGATGAGCTCTATGCTCAAAGGTTGTGCTGGCAAGACACACGTCTAACTACCGGCAATGATCCGCTGCAGTTTGGTGCCAATAACTCGGGGAGAGGTGTTGGCGGTGGCACAGTCCATTTTACCGGTGTCTTTTACCGCTTTCACAAAAGTGATTTTATGACCCACTCCCTTGACAGCGTGGGCACAGACTGGCCAATCAGCTATGAAGACTTAGCTCCTTATTATCACAAGATTGAACATGAGCTTAAGGTCAGCGGGCCCAAAGAGTTTCCCTGGGGTGAATTCCACGGACCATACCCCTACCCTGAAAGAGAACCCATCAGTGCCAACGCCCAGATCTTCCGCCAAGGGTGCCAGGCCCTTGGCATCAGGAGCACAACAGCACCTTTGGCAATTCTCTCGGCTCCCTTCAACGGACGCCCCCCTTGTATCAATCGCGGTTTTTGCAACCAAGGATGCCTGCCGAATGCGAAATTCAGCACATTGATTCATCACATCCCTGAAGCTTTGCGGTATGGGGCTGAAATCCTTACTGATTCTATGGTTACCCAGATCCTGGTAGATAAATTCGGCCGTGTATCTGGAGTCGAATTTATCCATGATGGAAAAGAATACCGGCAAAAAGCAAAACTAGTAATCGTTTCCGCATTCGTGATCGAAACATCAAGATTGTTGCTGAACTCAGCCTGCAGCAAATACCCTGACGGATTAGCCAACAGCAGTGGGCTGGTGGGGAAATATATCATGCCCCACAGCGGCCATGATGTCTACGCCAAGTTCGATCAAGAAATTAGATTGTACAAAGGCACTCCGGTAATGGCTGTAAGTCAAGATTTTTATGAAACAGACCCCAACCGAGGCTTTGCCCGCGGCTATTCCCTCAATGCCCACGGAAGCAGGCCGGTTGAGATGGCCGGTAATATGGCGGCAAAAGCTGGCATCTGGGGTAAGGAACTGCGGGAAATCATGCTTGAATATAACTACTATGCAAGAATAACCGTGGTTGGTGAAGTTCTGCCAAACCCCAACAACTGTGTAACCCTCAGCAGCGAAAAAGACGAATACGGACTGCCGCGGGCCCTGGTTAGTTTTAGCTACGGAGACAATGATCGCAAGCTGATCGCCCATGGCATTGCCAAGTGTAATGAAATCTTTGAAGCTGCAGGCGGCACGCCAGCCTTCGTGATCCCTGACACTGCCCATTTGCTTGGCGGATGCCGCATGGGTAAGGATCCTCATGATTCGGTAGTCAATGAGCTTTGCCAAAGCCACGATATTCCTAATCTGTTTATCTGTGACGCCAGTGTTTTTGTAACATCAGGTGGTGCCAATCCCACGGAAACCATCATAGCTATAGCATCCCGAACTGCCGATTACATTATTTCCCAACGCAGCGAACTGTTTTCCCGGGCAAACTAAAGTTGAAAGCAGATGCATTACTGACATCAACAGCATTGGAGGAATGAAGGCAGTGGAGTGGAAAAGGTTTATTCCATTATTGATTGCCATACCATTACTTGTCGGGCTGGTGGTATATGGACAAGGCCGAATAGCTTCCGACCCCCTCAAAACTCAAATTCCGGGAGGAGCAAACTCTCTTGATCAAATCGATCGGTTCCAGTTAGCCTTGGAACTCGATGATGAAACACAAGTTGAAATGGATTATGAGAAACCTGGCAACGAAGAGATGTTTGCATCAGTTAGGAGAGCAACGGCCGATGGAAATGTCGACCGAGTCGAAGGCGACCCGGCTTTTAAGCAAATCCAAAACCTAGTTCAAAACGTCCCCTCTCTGACCGAAAGCGAAACTCTGACTCTTATTCAGGCTGTACTCGATCAGGAAAAAATCGCTCCAGAGAAGCTGCGCAATTTCGAGCTGCGCTATGAACTGAAAAATGGCACTCAAAAAATGATCACACTCCAGCAAGAAGAAGAGCAACCTGAAAAAGCTGCACCTGAACAAAACCAACAAACCAGCCAAAGGACGCCGGCTCCCCAGCAGCCGGCTCCTCAACAAACACCGCCCAAACAACAACCTCGGCCACCCTCTCAGCAGCAGATTCCTCAACAACAACCCCAGCCTCAAGAACCGGAACAACCTGCTCCCGAGGAAGAACCTTCTGGTGAACAGCCAATGCCGGAGAACGAGCAAGGCCGCCGTAATACTGAGAACAATAATAACAACAACGATAACGACGATGACGACAATAACGATAACAATGGCTAATTCAAAGATAAGCGAGGATTGTTCCTCGCTTATTTGGTGATGGACTGACTAGTCCAGCTGCTTCTCTTTGATTTCAGCATTGATCTGCTGGATAAACTGATCCGGTTCAAATTTGCCTAAATCACCTTGGCGGCGGTGACGCACAGAAATATTGCCCTCGTTTACTTCGTTATTGCCTAGTACAAGCATATATGGAACCTGCTGCAGTTGAGCCTCCCGGATCTTCCTGCCGATCTTCTCATTTCGATCATCGATCTCATATCGAATCCTGAGCTCATCAAGCCTAGCTGCTATTTTGTGCGCATACGCCACATGATCTTCCGCCACTGGGATCAGCATTACCTGTACAGGTGCCATCCATGTTGGAAACGCTCCGGCAAAGTGTTCTGTCAGGATGGCAATAAATCGTTCAAGAGCACCAAAGACAACACGATGCAGCATCACAGGACGGTGTTTTTGTCCGTCTTCACCGACATAACTGAGATCAAATCGCTCTGGCAGCATGAAGTCAAGCTGGATCGTGCCGCACTGCCAGGTCCTGCCGACGCAATCTTGGAGGTGGAAATCGATCTTCGGTCCATAAAAGGCTCCATCGCCCTCATTGACCTTGTAATCTAGACCTTTATTCTCCAATGCTTTCCTTAGAGCATCAGTGGCCGCTTCCCAAATAGCATCATCACCCATTGCATTTTCCGGTTTGGTCGACAACTCTACATGGTAGGGGAAGCCAAAAATCTTGTAAACATAATCGATTAAGTCGATCACACCAATGATTTCTGCTTCAATCTGATCAGGTCTCATGAAGATATGGGCATCATCCTGGGTAAAGGAGCGCACCCGCATCAAGCCGTGGAGAGTGCCAGACAATTCGTGCCGGTGCACCAATCCCAATTCACCCATCCGGATAGGCAAATCGCGGTAGGAGTGAATCTTGCGCTGATACATCAGAATTCCACCAGGACAGTTCATGGGTTTGATGGCATATCTTTGATTATCAATTTCCGAAAAATACATATTGTCGTGGTAGTGATCCCTATGCCCGGACCGGTGCCACAATTCCTCCCGGAGCATGATGGGAGTTTTAACCTCGCTGTAACCACGGCGAGTGTGCTCTTCACGCCAGAAATCTTCCAGCAGGTTGCGAAGGACCATTCCTTTAGGATGGAAAAACGGAAATCCCGGGCCTTCCTCGCTGATGCTGAACAAATCAAGCTCACGGCCGATCTTGCGATGATCCCGTTTGGCAGCTTCTTCCAGGCGATGCAGATATTGTTCCAATTGGGATTTCTTGAAGAATGCTGTACCATAGACACGCTGCAGCATTTTATTACGGGAATCTCCCCGCCAGTATGCTCCGGCAACACTGAGAAGTTTATATGCGTTGACCTTGCCGGTACTGGGCAGATGAGGCCCGCGGCAGAGATCGAAAAACTCCCCCTGACGGTAAATGCTGATAGTCTTGTCCTGCTCATCTAAGCCTTCGATGAGCTCTAGCTTGTAAATATCCTCATGTGATTCAAACAGCCTGCGGGCTTCTCCAGGATCCAGTTCCTCCCGGGTGACCTGATAATCTTCGGCAATGATTTTGGCCATCTCTGCTTCGATCTTCTCCAGATCATCAGAGCTCAAGCTGTGGTCCATGTCAAAATCATAATAGAACCCGTCTTGAATGGTGGGCCCGATAGCCAGCTTAGCCTCTGGCCACAAGCGCAGTACTGCCTGAGCCATGATATGAGCTGCTGTATGCCGCATCACCTCGACTCCGTCTGGTGAATCTGTCGTGACAATCTCCAGATCACCAGCATGGATCAGTTGCCAGCTTAGGTCTTTGAGTTCACCGTTGAAGCGGCCGCATACCGCTTCTTTGGCTAACCTGCTGCCTATGGAAACTGCAGCTTCGCCAATGGTAGTCCCGTATGTTACCTCTTTGATATCTCCATTTGGTAAGGTAAGTTTGATTAGTTTCATTCCTTTCACTCCTTGTCTATTAGCTTTCTCAACCATCGTCAACAAAAAAACTCATCCCAAAAATAGGGACGAGTCGACCGCGGTTCCACCCTGCTTAACCAAGACAAGCTTGGTTCACCTCATTTACGAGATAACGGATCATCCGGTTAGGCTTACTTTGAATTCGGCCAAACAGCTCCAAGGTGGTTTTCCAACCAACAGTGCCTTGAAGAAGCTTCCAGCCTTCGGCTTCCTCTCTCTGGAAGGTTATTGGTTGTACTCTTCCTCTTCATTGCTTTTCAAAAGCATTTTCTTTAAGATACCACATTCAAATCATTTGTCAAGGGTGTATGCTTTTAACAATAATTGCCTAGTGGAAAAGCGACCCCCTTTTGGGACATTTTCGCTTTTACTTGACAGGGTGTATGCTTTTTAACAATAATTGGTGTAGGCGTAAGGTTCAAATTGGTTCTGCACAATTTTGCTAGTCGCAGGACACTGCAGTTATGTACAGAATAAAGATGATAAGCTAGTATGAATATTTGTTTACTGATATTTTTGTATGGTAAAAAGTCTGAGTCACATCAGGGAGGTGAGAGTATTGGGTAGATGGTACCGGCTGGATAGTGTTGCCAAGGTTTTTCCAGCAGCCATGGCTGAGAATAACTCAACTGTTTTTCGGGGCTCTGTCATTTTATCTGAACCTGTAGATCCAATCATTCTACAGCAGGCTGTCGATATCGTCATCAAGCGTTTCCCAACAATGGCAGTCAAGCTCGAAAAAGGTATTTTTTGGAACTACCTCTACGAAAACAAGAATGAACTAATAGTCGAAGAAGAACGCTATTATCCCAGTGCAGTAATTGATCCAAAAACGAACAATGGATTTATGATCAAAGTTCTATATTTTTCCCATCGCCTTGCAGTAGAGATTTTCCACGGGTTATCAGATGGTGTCGGAACTTTGGAATTTCTAAAAACGCTTGTATACCAGTATTTGCTGCTTACCGGAAGGCCTGTGGAAGATGAAGGACTGGTACTGCTTCCCCACGAAAGCCCGAAACCGGAAGAAGAAGAGGACGGTTATCAGAGATATTACCAAAAAATGAAGATCGACAAAACAGAAATCGAGACGCCGCATCGAATCAAAGGGACAGGTTTCACACCGTATGGGCATCATGTGACCCATCTGATAATGCCGGCATCATCATTGACCAGATACGCCCGGAGTATGAAAACATCACTTACGGGTTACATTGCTTCCCTGCTTATTCAGGCTATATATCTGGAAGAATCAAAGCATAACCAGGTGACCAATCCGATTATCATCGGTATACCCGTAGACTTACGCAGGTTATTTCGCTCGCAGACGCTTCGGAACTTCTATATAGGAACCCGTTTGATCATCCCCATGACGCCCAGCAAGACGTTAAAAGATATTGTCGATGAAGTAACTGGCCAGCTGAGGCAGAACCTGGCCAAAGAACATCTGAAATTGATGCTGGCTCTTACCACATCCACCAAATATGAGCGTATACCCGGAGTAAGGATCACTCCATTGTTTTTGAAGAGTTTAGTTATCAAGCAGATGTATAAGCGTTTTGGCGACACTACTACCATGAATCTGTCCAATCTGGGTAGGGTTACCTTACCCAGTTCAATGGAAGCTCACATTGAAGGTATGGAGTTCGTATCATATCCGAAAGCGAACATACCCATTAACTGTGCCATGGGTTCATGCAATGACAGGTTGAATATCTCATTTGTCCGCAACATTATGGAAGACGGGGTAATCAGACGTTTCGCTGAGTTGTTATCCAGCCACACCGGATTAGAAATAGAAGAGTATTCCAACAACTGGGGAATGCCAAAAGTTGTTCAGAAAAACAGATCCACCGGACATCCATTCTATCCTGATTATCAGAGCTCGAAGCCTATGCCGAAACGGAATGATTCATCTAATCTTAGCAGGATTTTCCGGGAATGGAAGGCAATTACTCACTTGTAAGCCAATCAGGCCAATTTTTCTGTTAAGAAACAAGACCGGAACCTTGAAGTGCACCCCAAATGCTAGACAGATACCGAGCATAATCGAGTAGGTAGCCGCTAGGTGATCAGCCTAGCGGCTTTCCTCTCACAGAACGGTGCGTACAGGCCGCGTACACCGCTCCTGAAGAATCTACCGCCGTTCATAGAACTGCGACACAATACCAACACTGTACTTCGTTAGGTCCAAAAGGCCTCCATGAATCAACTGTTGGGCAGAGCTAGACTCAGCAGAGGACTGGCCGAATTGCGCCAGCGATACATGGAGATTTTCTGGTAATCGCCACGGAGGCCCCTCTGGCGTAGAGCTCTGTGCAGACCTTTCCAGCTTTTCCATTCCCGTACTGGTACAGTTGCTTCGTGAAGTCCTGGAGGCGTCTCTAGCTCTAGGACAATCTCCCTCTGGGCTCTTCCTTACTCTGTTGAGCGGTCGAGTGCAGCAGCAGGCTCGTCTCCCCCCACTGCATCGTACCCAGCCACCATTCCAGGGGCTGTCATCAGCTCCCACTACGCTTCAGGTTCGTTTCTGCTCACTTCGATTCTTCTTCGCCCCTTCGCACCACCCCAAGGCTTTTGGCCTTAAGGCGCCTCCTGTATGCACAGAAGTCCCCCAAGTTTTCTCCTCCCACCTGTTACCAGGGTTCATAGGCTTAGGGTTCCTCACTACTACGGGCTCATCTGCCACCTCCAGCGCTTCGCTTAGCCTTGTGTTTCCACTTGTGCCTCGCTTACCCGTTCCTTCACACGGAACACTAGGGGCTTCCCCGGGTAAGTCTACCTGCCTTGTCCTGAATCCATCCGTCCTAACTTGCAGAGCTATCCAGCTATTTCCAAGACCCCCCCTCGACTTCCTTCAGACCCCACTGTTGCCAGTGGCGCCCTTGTCTGCTGGTTATCTTCCCGCTGGTTGGGCGATAGGGTTTCTTACAACCCATCGGCTCAGTAGACATGCCGGGCACACCAAAAAAGACCGCCCCGTTAGCGGTCTGATCATATGCGCAAATGGCGCGCCCGGCAGGATTCGAACCTACGGCCTTCTGATTCGTAGTCAGACACTCTATCCAGCTGAGCTACGGGCGCATGCTATATAAAACTGGCGGAAGGGGAGGGATTTGAACCCTCGGAGGGCTGTAATCACCCTCAACCGCTTAGCAGGCGGTCCTTTTCGGCCTCTCAAGCACCCTTCCCGATTAACCTTGTTTACTGACAAATCCTAGTTTACCACAGATAAACCCAGGTGTCAACCGCACCTGCCTTGAAAAATCTTACTTGGCAGCCTTTAGCGTGAAGGTGATCTTGGTTCCCTGTTCGTATTCGTTTTCAACCCAGATTCTCCCTTTATGCCGCTCAACAATGTGCTTAACGATGGACAATCCGAGGCCTGTACCACCCATCTGCCTGGAACGGCCTTTATCCACCCGGTAAAACCTCTCGAATATCCGTTCCAGATGTTCACTGGGAATTCCAAAACCGGTATCCTTGACACTGATCTGAGCAATGCCTTCATTCACAACAGCATCGATCCAGACCCGCCCGCCGTTCTTGTTGTACTTGATGGCGTTGTCCACAAGATTGATGCTCACCTGCCGCAGCAGCTTGGGATCACCAAGCACAATCAGGTCATCAAGCTGGTTCTCAACCACTATTTCCCTTTCTTCGGCCTTGCTGCTGAGAATAGTAATTGTATCGTCAAATATTTCTTTGATGTTTACTTCCTCAAAGACAAGCCTTTTCCGCCTGCTCTCGATCTGGGTCAGGTCTAGCAAATCATTGATCAGGCTGACCATGCGGTCCGTCTCTCCATTGACAATAGTGAGAAACCGTTCTACGAGAGCTGCATCATTAATCTTGCCGTTAAGAATCGTCTCAACAAACCCCTTGATGCTTGTCAGCGGAGTCCTTAACTCGTGAGAAACGTTGGCCACAAACTCCCTGCGCATACTCTCAAGGCGCCGAAGCTCAGTCACATCCCTCAGTACGATTACCACCCCAATTGTCCTGCCGGCTTCGTCTTCCAAGGGACTGCTGGTAACAGCCAAAACCCGCTGACTGGAAGGATCAAGCCTTACTTCCGTATCTATCGCCTTGCTGGTCTGCAGCGTATCTGAAACAACTTCTACTAAATGATAGCTTTGGATCGCTTCCGCCAGGTCTTTCCCCATCAGGCTGCTCACATTCTCGTTGATCATTTCCGCCATGCGGCGGTTGGCCAAAATCACTTTGTAGTTTGTGTCTACGGCCAAAACTCCGTCTTCCATGCTGGTCAAAATGGCGTTAAGTTTGTTCTCCCGGTCATGGATTGTTTGGAACATCTCTTCCAAGGTCTGGGACAGCTCGTTAAAAGCACGGCTGAGCTGCCCGATTTCATCGGTGCTGCGCACCAAAACGCGGCGGCTGAACTGCCCGACCTGAAGATGCTTGGTCACCTCCAACATCTCAGCCAAAGGCTCTGTAATATTGCGGTTTATATAATAGGTGATGGCAAAAGCCGTCAGCCCCATAACAGCCGTGAGGGCCACGGCGGCATTGGACAAGAATGACAACGGTGCAGTTATTTCTTCAGCCGTGGTGGCCATGCGGACAATCCCATTGGACATGCGTACGGCAACATACAGTTCTTCCTGCTGTGAGTCTTCGCTTTTCCGTCTGGCAGTGCCGATACCGTCTCTGTATGCTTTTTGGAATTCGGGGTATTCGGAGACGTTGTCAAGGAGCTGTGCAGGGTAATACGAGTCAGCAAGAATGTTGCCGTCAAAATCTATAACCGAGATCCGGCGCGTGGCCCTTTCACTCAAGAGCCTGACCGCTTCCTGCAGGTTTTGCCAGTTTGAGGTTTCCAGCCAGAAGCCGACAAGCTCAGCATCAGACTCCAAATCAATGTAGAGATTGTCGATTAGGGTGTTTCTGGCAAACAGCATAACAAAAAACGTGGTAACCCCCATGCTCAGCAGGGTTACCACTAATACCAGACCGGTCAATTTCAGGAGCAGTGGCCTGTGCAACCTAATTCCCCCTCAACTTATAACCAACACCATGAATGGTTTCGATCCGCTCTTCTCCTTCCGGGCCCAGTTTTCTGCGCAAATGGCGAATATGGACGTCCACGGTCCGGGTTTCCCCTTCGTATTCATAACCCCACACTTTTTGCAGCAAGAACTCCCTTGTAAGCACTTTTCCCGCGTTCTGCATGAATGTATGCAGCAAATCAAATTCTTTGCGGGTCAGGTCCACCTGTTTCCCTTTAACCAAAACTTCGCGGGTGCCCACCTTCATGAAGATTGATCCCACGGTATACTCATCCGCTTCATCGTCTTCCTGCCCGCTTGTGCGGCGCAAGACCGCCTTGATGCGGGCGATCAACTCCAACGGGCTGAAGGGTTTGGTAATATAATCATCGGCACCAAGCTCCAAACCAAGCACCCGTTCCAGTTCCGTCTCTTTTGCGGTGAGCATGATAATCGGCACATTACTGGTTCTCCTGATAGCTTTGCAAACATCATACCCATCTTTACCGGGCAGCATCAGATCCAGGATTATGAGGTCCGGTTTATTGGCCTCAAATTTCTCCAATGCAACAATACCGTTATCTGCTATTTCCACCTCAAACCCAGCTTGTTCCAGATTAAACTTAATAAGTTCCTGGATTGGAACTTCATCATCGACAACCAAGATTCGTTGTTTCATGCTGATCATCCCTTCGTTTATTGTTGAATATTCGGATTAATATGCAACCCCGTCCAGTTCCATCTCCGATGACCCATTGACAATTCTAATAACAAGTCTGTGGGGTAAGCACACAACAGTCTGGCCTACATGCTTAATCCAACCAAAATGCATACAGATTTTATCGGGGCAATCCGCCTCAACAACTCTGACTGCGCCCTCCGCAAATTCGAGGATATTGTATCCCAGATCCGTTTCAGCCCGATAATTTTCCAAATCAGCTTCAAGGTTAAATCTTTCGACAATTACACCGTCAATTTCCAGAACCGCCGTGATTCCGGCTTGTCCTTCTTGAAGTAGGTTGCTGATAAGCACAATTCCCCCTATGAGCATCAATACGACGAAAATCAACAAATCTCCTTTGCGTATTTTCATTTGATTGCCCCTTTGTAAAAAAACCTTTCCTAAAGCTCCAGACTTAAAGAAAGGGCATATCAGCATCATCCTGGCGGAGGGGGTGGGATTTGAACCCACGGAGGGCGTGAACCCTCGACGGTTTTCAAGACCGCTCCATTCGTCCACTCTGGCACCCCTCCGAACACAGGATATTATACCGTAAAACAGCGTAATTAACAAGTGATCTCTCAGCTAATTTTATCCATTCCCCGCATGTAGGGCCGCAAAACCTCAGGTATTTCAATCGATCCATCGGCCTGCTGATAATTCTCGATCACAGCAGCCAGGCAGCGGCCGATTGCCACTCCAGAGCCGTTCAGGGTGTGCACAAACTCCGGTTTTCCTCCCGGTTCCCGGCGGAAACGGATATTCGCCCTCCGCGCTTGAAAAGCCTCGAAGTTGCTGCAGGAAGATATCTCTACGTATTGCCCGTAGCTGGGCATCCACACCTCAAGATCCAGCTTTTTGGCGGCCGTAAACCCCAAATCCGCGGTGCACATCTGCGTTACCCTGTAGGGTAAACCAAGTTTTTGTAGTATGGTTTCGGCATCGGCCACCAGTTTGTCCAGTTCTGCATAGGATGTTTCCGGCTTGACAAATTTGACCAGTTCCACCTTGTTAAACTGATGCACCCGGATCACACCGCGCGTATCACGGCCATACGCCCCGGCCTCCGAACGGAAACAAGCCGAGTATGCCACGTGATAGATGGGCAGTTGAGCTCCATCCAGGATCTCATCGCGATAGAGATTGGTCACAGGCACTTCAGCAGTGGGAATCAGATAAAAATCCAAATCCTCGAGCTTAAACATGTCCTCTCCGAATTTCGGCAGCTGGCCTGTGCCGAGGGCACTGTGCTTGTTGACGATATACGGAGGCAGCACTTCCTGATACCCATGTTCAGATGTATGCACATCGATCATATAATTGATCAAAGACCGCTCCAGGGCTGCCCCCAAGCCTTTTACGAAGTAAAACCGTGCGCCGGTTACTTTGGCTGCCCGATCAAAATCTAGAATGCCCCGATCGACTCCTAACTCCCAGTGGGGCAGTGGCTCAAACGAGAAATCCCTTGGCTCGCCCCAGCGGCGAATCTCCTTGTTGTCATCGGCGCTTGCACCGACATGTACTGATTCATGGGGTATGTTGGGAATTCGCAGCTGCCGGTCAAGCAGCTGTTCATCGATTACCCTCAGCTGTTCATCATAGTCTTTGATTGTCTGGGAGACTACCTTCATCTCCTCGATCAGTGCCGATGCATCCTGTTTACTCCGCTTCAATTCTGCAATCTGATCGGAAACTACGTTGCGCTTTGCTTTCAACTGTTCAACTTCACTGATCAGTTTCCGCCTTTGGTTATCCAGCTCCAACAGTTCATCGAGGGGGGCTTCCTCGCCCCTTTTTTCCAGCATTTCTCTGATCAATTCCGGCTCTTGCCTGATCAAACGTAGATCCAGCATGGTCATCCTCCTTGATATTATTGTTGCCACCTGTGAAGACTAAAAAATCTCATCCCCAAGACACTATAGGGACGAGATCTTACCCGCGTTGCCACCCTTTTTGGCCGGCCTGAACAAACCAGCCCTCTCATTCAGCGTTAACGGGCTTACCCGTAGAAGTTACGCACTATGCTTCCTTTTCGGCTCAAGGGTGGACGTTGGTGGAAGTCGGCCAATTTCGCACCAGCCATTGGCTCTCTGAACAACTTGCTTTACCAATTTATTCCTGTCATCGCCTTTGCATATTTTGGGCTATTATACAATAATAACGCCTGGAATGCAAGGATCGGTTGATTAACTCCGCACATGAAGCTCCGGATAGATCGGGAATCTGTCGGTAATCGCTTGCACTCTTTTCCTGTTTTCCGTATAATCTGTCGCTGACGGGATAAGCGTATCCCCGATGATCGCTGCAATCTCTTCCATATCGGCTTCCTTCAGGCCCCGGGTTGTCACAGCCGGTGTCCCCAGGCGAATGCCGCTGGTAACAAAGGGGCTTTCTGTGTCAAATGGGATGACATTGAAGTTGACTGTGATTCCCACTGCATCCAACAGATCTGCAGCCTGTCTTCCTGTGTAGCCTCTTTCCTTAACGTTAACCAGCATCAGGTGGTTATCGGTCCCTCCGGAAATAAGCACAAAGCCTCTCTTTTTCAAACCTTCCGCCAGTGCCTTGGCGTTTTTTACAACCTGTTCCTGATACTGCTTAAACTCTTCGGTCATAGCCTCTTTAAAAGCAACGGCCTTGGCCGCTATGACATGCATCAGCGGCCCCCCTTGAATTCCGGGAAAAACGGCCTTGTCTATTTTCTTGGCCAGTTTTTTCGTTGATAGAATCATGCCGCCCCGGGGACCACGCAGAGTCTTGTGAGTAGTGGTCGTAACCACATCAGCATAGGGTATGGGGCTGGGATGCACCCCGGCGGCAACCAAGCCGGCAATGTGTGCCATGTCGATCATGAGGTAAACCCCGGTTTCATCGGCGATTTCTCTCAACAGCTTGAAATCGATAATCCGAGGATAAGCCGATGCCCCGGCCACAATCAATTTCGGCCTGTGCTTTTGGGCCAGGATCCGGACTTGATCATAGTCCAGATATTCTGTTTCCCTGTCAACACCGTAGTGGACAAATTTGAACCAGGATCCGGACATATTGACCGGGCTACCGTGGGTCAAATGGCCTCCATGGCTGAGATCCATCCCCAGGACCACATCGCCGGGTTTCAGGAGCGCGTAATAAACTGCTTGATTGGCTTGTGCACCGGAATGAGGCTGTACATTGGCATGTTCCGCGCTGAAAAGATCTTTGGCCCGCTGAATCGCCAGCTTTTCTACTGAGTCTACATGTTCACAACCATGATAATAACGTCTACCTGGATAGCCTTCAGCATATTTATTAGTTAGCGGGCTCGCCATTGCCTGCAGTACAGCCGGGCTGGCGTAGTTTTCGGACGGAATCAATACAAGATTATCAGCCTGGCGTTTCATGTCCTGGTTAATAATCTCGAAAATCTCCGGATCAACGGTACTCAAATTTTGATACACGCTCTTACCCCTCTCATGCACTCCTCTTAAGCTTCCAAGGAGGTTCTCAAATGCAACCTGAATTTCGCATTGTGTTGAGCATGGCCGCGATGCGGTTCATTGCAGGAGCGCTTGAAATCACTGCCGCATTGCTGATGCTGAGGTTCGCCAAAGTACATGCAGCAATGAAGATTAACGCTGTCTTGGGCATGATCGGGCCAACAGTACTCATGATTGTCAGCTCTTTAGGATTAATTGGACTATCCCAGCAGATTTCCTATGCTAAAATGTTAATTATTGCCATTGGGGTGTTATTTATTTTTTACGGTGCCCGGATATAAATCCAGGTATCCCTGTTTAAACAGGGATACCTGGTGCTTGTGGCGATTAACCGGCAGTCAATCCTGGGGAATACTCTCTGCCTCATTACCGGGAGCCAGCCATTCTGTATGGAAAACGCCCGGTTTATCAATGCGTTTATATGTATGGGCACCAAAGTAGTCCCGTTGGGCCTGAATCAGATTTGCCCAGACAGTATCACGCCGATACCCATCGAAGTATGACAGCGCCGAGCTGAAAGCCGGTATCGGCAGCCCAAGTTCTGCAGCTGTGGCCACAACGCGACGCCATCCGGCCTGAGCCTTTTCCACTGCCTCTTGGAAATAAGGCGCTACCAAAAGGTTGGGGAGTTCCGGATTCTCATCGAAGGCCTCCTTAATCCTTTCCAGGAACTGGGCCCTGATGATGCATCCGTTGCGCCACATCAAAGCAATCTCACCAAAGTTCAAATCCCAGCCCCATTCCTTTGACGCTTCACGCATCAAGGCAAAGCCTTGGGCATAAGAACAAATCTTGGAAGCATACAATGCCTGGCGAATGTCCTCGATAAACGCCTCCCGATCTCCTTCGTACTTGCCGTCGGGCCTGAACAGCACCTTGGAAGCGGCCACGCGCTCTTCTTTAATGGCAGACAAGCATCTGGCGAATACAGCCTCGGTTATGGTCGGGGTGGCGATTCCCAGATCCAGCGCGGTCTGTGATGTCCATTTGCCTGTCCCTTTCTGCCCTGCTGCATCCAGAATCAGTTCTACCAGCGGCTGCTTGGTTTCCTGATCAACCTTGGAGAAGATCTCGCTGGTGATCTGAATCAGATAGCTGTCCAGTTCCCCTTTGTTCCATTCGGTAAAGACTTCATGCAGCTCTTGGGCGGAAAGCCCCAAAGCATGCTTCATGATGTAATAAGCTTCGGAAATCAGCTGCATATCTCCATATTCGATCCCGTTGTGCACTGTCTTGACAAAATGCCCGGCTCCCTCTTTTCCAACCCATTGGCAGCAGGGAGTACCATCCTCGACTTTTGCGGCGATGCTCTGCAAAATTGGTTTGACAACCGGCCAGGCATCCGGCGACCCGCCGGGCATGATACTGGGACCGTTCAAAGCGCCCTCTTCCCCACCGGAAACTCCGGTGCCAATAAAGAGAAGACCCGCTTCTTCCAATCTTTTTGTCCGGCGGTTGGTATCTGCGAAATTGGAGTTGCCGCCGTCGATTATGATATCGCCTTTATCCAAAAGGGGAATCAGCTGTTCAATGAAGCTGTCCACAGGTTGGCCTGCTTTTACCATCAGCATGACCTTCCGTGGGCTCTTGAGAGAGTCAACCAAATCCTGCAGCGAATATGCCCCGATAATGTTTTTGCCTTTGGCGCGCCCTTCGACGAAATCGGTTACCTTTTGGACTGTGCGGTTATACACGGCAACAGTATAACCCTTGCTTTCCATATTCAGAACCAAGTTTTCACCCATTACTGCCAGGCCAATCAATCCAATGTCTGCTTTACCCATTATGTATTCCTCCTTTGATGTTGGTTATTTTGGTATATTCATGCTTTAATAATAAAGCATCCTCCTCCAGGTTCGGGCTTTCACAAATCAACCAGCCGCTGACGTCACAGTCCGCCAGCACCTGCAACACCGCCGGATAATTCATGTCCGATTCCGGCAGGGTCAAATGCTTTCTTTCGCCTTTCGCTCCATATTCAATCCCTGAAAGGTGCATATGGAGATGTTCCAGCGCGGATCTGCCCAGTTTATCGCCGATCAGATGGATAACCCGGCGAAACTCTTCATAGCTGTTCATGGCTCCCAGGCTGCGGGCATGGAGATGGGAAAAATCGATACACGGATAAACACCGGGGATCTCCAGCGCCAGGCTCACAATCTCTGTGACAGTGCCAAACTGGGATGATGAACCTGTCGTTTCCGGGCAGAGGCAGATGCTGTTCCCTTCATCATCAAGGATGGCCCGCACCTGCACCAATTCCTGCTTAACCTTCTCAAACACAACACTGTGATCATCACCGTGGTAATAGGCTGCATGAAATGTAACGCTTTTCGCCCCAGCCAGCCATCCGATCCGGGCGGCTTTGAGAATTCTGGCTTTGCTGGCTTCAACCTTTTGTGGATCTTTTGAATTGAGATTGATGTAATAAGGGGCATGTACCGTCAATTCAATCTGGTTTTCCTCACAAACATCCCGCAATTCCCGGGCGGTTTGCTCCTGCATCTGCACACTGCGGACAAACTCCAGTTCCATACAATCCAAGCCCAATTCCACCAGCTTCTCCACTCCCGCACAAGACGTGCGAGGCTGAGCCGCCAAAGGAATCCCGGCTGTACCAATCCGTAGTCTGCTCAACTGCTGCCTCCTTTGATTCCTGTTCTGTTTAATTGCCCGGAACCCACAGCTTTTTGGTGGCTTTCTGGATTGCATCCTCCGGTTTGGTTTCCACTTCTTCGTCCTCAAGCTCATACAAGGGTTCGAGATCGATAGCATCGCTCAGAATTTCCTGAATATCCATCATAAGTTTTTGAAACGCCAATTCAGCCTGCAACAGTTCTCTGATATAGGGATTAATATTCAGGATTTCATACAGCTTGCTCAGTTCCTCGGCCTGGGATTCCGTCACCGGTGTCCCTTCCAAGTGCTGCTTTTGCAGATCCAACTGCTTTTTCTGAAAGTCTCTCAGCATTACCTTTGCTGCGTGATGCTGTTCAATCTCAGCCCTGGCCTGCTTCAGGCGCTGATACTCCGGAGTCTCGACAATAGCATCGGCCAATTGCTTTGCTCTAACTTTGATATCCACATTATCAACCCCTTCCCTATACCATCTGCTTTTATCTTCAGGCATTTCCATTACCCTAGTTCCCAATCATTGTAACATATTTCCGTTTTCCCCGCACTCTTATTTTGCACCAAACAAAACCACCGTGATTAAACCTGGATTACCCACGGTGGTTTTCGCTTCTTCGTATTGACAGGAAGATTCTTCGATGCTATTTTGCCTCTTCAACCAGCCTTGCCGCATAAGCGGTGATCTTCTCAAAGTCTCCTGCCGCAATGGCCGCTTTATCAATCAAATTCCCGCCCACGCCCAACAAATCGACTCCTTTTTGGCGGTACTCTTTGGCATTATCAACGCTGACGCCGCCGGTGGCCATCAATGTCACATGATCCAGGGGGCCCAATACATTCCGGAAGAAATTGGCAGTAACAATTCCGGCTGGGAAGATCTTGATCACGTCCGCTCCAGCTTCACAAGCCTGCTGAATCTCGGTGGGTGTCATGCACCCGGGAACCACCATCCGGCCGTAACGGTTGCCAAGACGGATTAAATCAGGGTTGAGAGTTGGCGCCACCAGGAACTGGGCTCCAGCCAACATGGCGGCCCGGCCTGTTTCGGGATCTAAAACAGTCCCGGCACCGACAGCAATGTCTTTGCTGAGGGCTTTGCGGATGTCGGCGATGGCCTGCAGCCCGTTTTCCGTATCCATAGTGATTTCGATAGCCTTAATGCCGCCGTCCACCAGTGCTTTGGCCAAGGGTACAGCCTTGCTGGTGTCAAACTTGCGCAGCACTGCCACAACTCGGCTTTCCATCATTTTTTCGTATACTTCCAGCTTGTATTTCATATCCTTTCACCCCTTCGCACAAGTTTTTGTTAGAATTTCAACAGCTCACCGATTTTGATTGGCCGGTTCTCCTTGACCGACTTCCAAACCGCTTCTCCCGTAACTACAGAATAAGCCCCATCGAGCGCTCCGGACAAGATTTCATATGGCCGGAGGGGATCAGCGCCCAGGTAGAGGTCTTCCAACAGACTTGGATCTCCGCCGCCGTGCCCGCCTTTGCGGCTGACGACATGGATTGTTTCCTTTGCCCCAAACAGTGGGAAGTAGTCTATGGTCTGCACCGGTGTTGGGAACGGCACCCGATCCGGGGCATGAAATTCCATTGTCTCTATGCGCCCGTTGGTACCATTAATTGCCAGGCGGTACCCTTCATACGGGGTGGAGAAATTGCAGGAATAGCTTAACATAGCGCCTTGATCGAATTTGACTGTTACAACGTATGTGTCTTCAATATTGACCTCCGAATCGTAAATGCAGCGATCAGGGCGGTAATTGGTGTAAGGCCTTTCGATTCTGCCCAAAGCGCCCAAATGATCGTCTTTGGGGATTGCATCCATGGTCCGGTTGCTCCACCGCATAAAGTAGATGCAGTCGCTGCGGTCAGGGCAGTCGCCGCAGTGGCGCCCGTCAACTTTACGGGGGTTAAGGCCTCCCTCAGCTCCATAGTAATTCAGTGCACCATAGGCAAATACTTCTTCAGGCTTCTGATCAATCCACCAATTGACTAGGTCAAAGTGATGTGTGCATTTATGGATTGACAGGCCGCCGGATTTTTCCCGTTCTCTGTTCCAGCGTTTGAAATAACTGGCGCCGTGATATGTGTCAACATACCAGTTTAGATCCACTGAGGTGATTCTGCCTACCTTTCCTTCCAGAACGAGCTCTTTGATGCGGGAATGAATCGGTGCATAGCGATAGTTAAAGGTGACGGTGACTTTCCCCTTGCTTTTCGCTTCCGCTGCCAGAATAGCGTTGCATTGCTCGCTTGTAGTTGCCATCGGCTTCTCCGTGATCACATCAAGATTATGCTCCAAACCTTTAATTATATATTCCGCATGTGTGACATCTACTCCGGCAACAATGAGTGCATCTGGTTTCTGTTCTGCAATCATCTGCTCAAATTGCTCAGGGAAATATGTTGGTACTTCTTTGGTTTGCGGAACCTTTTCCTTGCATACCTCAAACCTTCTCGGATCAATGTCCAACAACCCGACCAACTGGCTGTTATGGTAAAACCTGTCAACCATCGGTTTGATAAACATTCCAATTGCCCTACTGCTAACCCCGCAGACTGCATACCTTCTCACTGCTACACGATCCCTCTTTCTTCAATAGTAGTCACGATATCACAGTACAACTGTACAATGTACAATTGTACCATTGTATCACATTCTAGATTCACATCTGAATTCCTTTTCCAAACCAAAGTATCAAAAAAGCAACCTCTGGGAGTTCATTCCAGAGGCTGCTTTAGATCTATCAAGCTTGTGCTAGCGCTTCATCAACGCGGCAATCTCGTCATCGCCGAGAGCTTCCCCAAAGAGGTAAAACTCATCCATGTGCCCGTTGAAATAGGGATCTTCAAACTGGGATTTGCCCAGATAGTTGGCCATGACCACATCTGAGCCAATTTCACTTGGCTTGTGGGTAAGGGGCAGCGAGGCGCGCTTCTCTCCGTTCACGTAGAAGCGGTACTCTGCATCATCAGCCACTACCGCAATATGGTACCACTTACCCAGCTCAAAGGTGTTCGAGGGAATGGTGAGAACAGGCTCAGTGCTGGGATCGCCCACATAGATGGAAAAACGTGTGCCGCCTGCCGGATCCCCGGCATTGAGCGTAAGATACATGAACCCTCTAGATCCCTGTAAGTCTAATACCCTGGCCCACATAGGATTGGAATTAAGCTTGACCCAGAGGGCAATGGTCATATTGTCCAAATTCCGGGCTACATTGTCAGGCAGGCGTACAAACCCGTCTTTCCCTTCAAACAAGAGCGCCCCACCTTTGTACCCATCGGCGGTCGGGCTGATGCCTCCTTCCAGCAGTGCATTTCTCTGGTTGCCGGAACCATCGGGCACCGTGTCATCCTGGACTTCGTCAAAGCTGTAGTAGATCAGAGGCTGACTCTCCGCAGCCAAGACTCCTAAACTGGCGATGAGTACAGTGCTCATTGCCAAAGCCATCAGAACAAACAGTCGCTTCTTCATAGTGAAACCCTCCTATTGAGTTATTTCCATTTTCAGCTCTTTACCCCAGACGGCCACGCCGGTATCTGACAGAGCTGTGAAGGTCATCACCCTGGACAGGGCAGACGGATCCCATTGGCGTACAAACACGCCTTCATACAGCTCTCCCTCGATTTCCATATGGGCGTAATAACCATCCACCAAGCGCCAGGTGCCCGTCACTTCTCCGCAGATAGTCCCATCGGCGTTCAGGCTGATTTCAACTGCCGTCTTCCTGCGGAACGAGATATCCTTTCCGTGGTTTACGCACAGGTAATCACCCACCACCTCCTCAGTGCTCACTGGGCCAATGGATTCGTAAGCGTAAGGCAAAACAGACATGACCGGCCAGCCATCCTCGTTGAAGAAAAGTTGGTGCGTCCTTACCTCGTAATACTCGCCCGATAAGGGGAAGCGTGTGTGCATGATTATGAAGTATCGTCCCGTTTCCGGATCATGGTAGGCCGAGTTATGGCCTGGCGAGGCATAACCGTAGTACTCATAGTCCGAACGGAAGAGAAAATTGCCCACAAGCTTGGCGCCGAAAGGTTCAATTGCCTGATCATCGAAAACGCTGCCCCTGGGGCCGCAGGCATCCAGCATGTTTTTACCCTCCGGGTCGAAGTAGGGCCCTGCGGGGCTTTTCGACCTGGCCACCCGGATATTATAGCCGCCCCGGGCTTCCAGCCCTCCGAAACTAAGAAAGAGGTAATAATAATCGAAGTCGGGATTGTAAAGGATGTACGGCCCTTCAATACGGCTGTGGTTGCCGCCCGCCAAGCGCCTGCCGTACCCCTGATCCGGCAGGGGGAAGCCGGTTTCCGGATCCATCTCCAAGAGGAAAATCCCGCCGGAATAGGATCCGTACACCATCCACAGTTTACCCCCGGCATCAAAGAAAACATGGGGATCTATTACATTTGGATGTTTTGTGGCGTCGTAAACGTTTCCGTCGGCAGCACGCAGGCCTCCGGAATAAAGCATGATGCCCAGGTTTTTGTACGGCCCTTCAATTTGATCAGCCACGGCTACCCCCAAGGCTGAGAGAGGTGAATCACCCTTGCAGGCGCAGTAATACATGTAAAAGCGCCCATCAGGAAGCTGCACCACATCAGGAGCCCAGAGGTTATCTGTTTTTGCCCAGTCAAAAGCCTCCTTCAGTTCGGTATACACATTGGGAATGAGCCTGTTTCCGACATGTACTCTGCTTTCAATGGAACGCCAATTCCGCAAATCGCTGGACTTGGCCGCGGCCAAGTGAGAACCAAAAACGTAGTATATATCCCCCACCTTGATAATGGAAGGATCGTGCACCGAAGCGCTGAGCAGGGGCGGAATCAAGTCTTCCATATCTTCAACCTGGGCAGCGGCGGCGCCTGCAGCCAAAACCAAAATCAGTACGATTACAGACAGCTGCTTCATAAAATCCCCTCCTCCTTCACCTGCTGATACCTGAAGTGGAAACAGCCCGGACTATATAGCGGCTGGCCAGGGCAAAGATGACCAGCACGGGAATGGCTGCAACAAAGGCACCAGCCATGATGGTGCCTGCCTCAAACGTGCCGTGGTACTCGCCTCTGATCCTTGTTAAAGCCGGCTGCAGGGGCAGCAGTTTGCTGTCGGTAATGACCAGCATAGGCCAGAGCAGGTCGTTCCAGGTCCCCAAAAAAGTCAGGATAGCCAACGAGACCAAGGGTGGACGCATCAATGGTACCACCACCTGAACCAAGAAGCGCAGGGGCGGGCATCCGTCGATCTTGGCCGCATCCTCCAGTTCATCGGGGATGGTGAGCATGAACTGCCTAAGCAGAAAAACGCCGAAAGCCGGCCCGATGGGTGGGAGAATAATAGCCCAGATGGTGTTCAGTAAGTCCAGCTTATCTAAAAGGAGATAGACCGGGACAATGAACATCTGAACCGGCAGGATCAAAGTGGCGACAATGAGCCAGAAAAGCACTTCTCTACCCCGAAATCTCATCCGGGCAAACGCATAGGCCGCCGGTGTGGCCGTGACCAGAACCCCCAGCGTAACTATGGATGCGTAGAACACGCTGTTGAGGAATGCTCTGCCCACATTTACACCACGGGTGCTGAACAAAATGGTTTTGAAGTTCTCTAAAGTGACTACCCTGGGAATAATCCGGGGCGGATAAACAAGCAGTTCCGAGTTGGGCTGCAGCGATGCAAAGAGCATCCACAAAATGGGGAAAAACCAGACAACCCCCAATACTATACATATAATACTTAAAACAATCCGTCCTCTGCGCCTGCCTACACCAGCCACTGCCTATACCCCCTCTCCCAGCCAGCGAGTTAACAGCTTGGCCTGAAGTACACCGATAATGGCAATCATGATGAACATATACCAGCTCACCGCTGCGGCCCGCCCGAACATCCAATCGCGAAAACCTGTTTCGTAGAGGTAGAAAGCAAGGGTGCGGGTACTTCCAGCGGGCCCCCCGCCTGTGAGAATGTATACCTGGTCAAACAGCTTGAAAGAAGCAATAATCTGCAGTGTGGTGATGAAAAGCATCCTGTTGCGCAAAAGAGGCAGGGTAATATGCCAAAACTGCTTCCAACCGCCGGCTCCATCCACTGCGGCCGCCTCATACAGTTCCTGGGGCAGATCCTGCAGGCTGCTCAAGTAAAGGATGATGTTGTAGCCTGAAGTCCACCACAGAGTGATAAAGACTATCGCTGCCATGGCGGAATTCGAACGGCTGAGCCACGCCTGTCCGGGCAGGCCAAGTGCTTTTAAAATGTGGTTGATCATGCCGGTCTGCGAATCCAGCATCCAAACCCAAAGCAGGAGCACACTGCCGGATGGGATCAGGAATGGCGAAATGATGGCGTTTTGAGCCAGCTTTTGGCCGAAGAAAGATTTATTGAGAAGCAAAGCCAAGAGCAATGGAATTACCAAAAGCAGCGGCACACTCAGCCCCGCAAACCTCAATGTATTCTGTACGGCCTGTTTAAACCTCCTCACTCCCAGCAGTTCTTTATAGTTTTCCATTCCCACAAAGATCGGGTCCGACATCAGCCCCCAGTCCTGAAAACTGAGGATCAAACCATGTATCAGTGGAATCACGATAAATACTATGAAAAATATCATAAACGGCAGAATGAAAAAGAAGGGAGTGAGATCGCGGCGTTTCTTTTTTGTCGTTCCCATATACCCTCACTTTCCTTTCAGACCTTGAGTGAACGAACAGCTCCAGGTAAAAGGAGCGCCCCGCTGCAATTGGCAGCTCAAAGGAGCGGCACAATCCAACAAGGGCGCCCAGGTTTATCTTCTCCGAAGAATATCGTCTACTTCCTCAGCGGCATAGTCCAAAGCTTCCTCCGGATCCATGTCACCTAAGTAAGCTGCATCCATGTATTCCAGCAGTACACTTTCGATTTCAGCCAGCCTCTCGGTGTGGGGCAGAAAGCGCACATAAGACAGCTGCTTGGCAAATTCGAACTGCTCGGTGAGGGCAGCAAACTCCTCGCTCTCCACGATGGATTTCCTCACCGGTACCTGCCCCGCCTTGGCCCATTCAATTGAGTTGTCGCTGAGCCACTTAGCCAGCGTGATGGCGGCTTCCGTCATTTCAGGTGACTGCTTGGGAATGCACATGATATGGGCGTCGCCCCAGACCATCCGCTCTTCGCCTAAAACAGGCACGGGAGCCACAGCCCAGTTCAGATCCGGCTGCTCTCTGAACAGGTTGATCATCCAGGGCCCGTTCACATGCAGCGAAAGCAGGCCGACGCGGAAGGCCTCCTCAGGATCGGCCGGATCCTTTGGCGCCACATTTTCCTTGTGGATCAGATCCACGTAGAACTGCAAAGCCTCAATCCCTTCCGGACTGAAGAAGGCAGAACGCGTGCCGTCCTCCGTAAGCAGGGAGCCTCCGTTCTGGAAGAGCAGGGTATACCACTGCCACAACACCCGGAACTGCCAGCCGCCGAAGGAATACCAACCCCATTGATCTATGGTACGATCGCCATCTTTATCCAAAGTGAGCTTGCGCACATATTCCAGGAACTCTTCCCTGTTTTCGGGTGCCCTTTGTTCCAAGCCCGCTGCAGCCAGGTGATCGATGTTGTAGTACAATCCCAAGCAGTAGGTACCAAGGGGAATAGCGTAGATGCGGCCGTCTCTTATTACGGAGTCAATGATGTTTTCGTTGAAATCGCCCACATCCAAGCCATAGTCAGCCAGATCGGACGCGGTCCAAGAGGTGAGGTTATCCAAGAAACGGAAATAGTCATTTGGTGAAAGAATAACCACACCGGGAGGGGCGCCTGTCCGAATCGCCAAAGCGAGTTTGGTAATATAATCCGCGCCGCCGGGGAGAATAAACAGCTCTACCTCGATTTCTCCCGCGTGCTCTTCGTTGAACTGCTGAACCATGCGCTCCATGTAAGCGCCGTCGGGGCCCGTGAATGGTGTCCAGTACTGCAGCTGAACAGGCTGGGCCATACCTACAGAACCCAAAAGCAGCACGCAAACCAGTGCCAGGGAAAGGATCTTCAACAAATCCTTCACGATGCTCAGCTCCTTTTTTGTAGTTTTGATACACACAGGAACCCATCGTCACCAACAGTAATCCGGGCTAAATCACCCCCCTCTTAGCCAGCTGCGGTGTCTAGACTTGTCAAAACTTGCGGATATTTAAACGTCATTTAACTTCCTTTAATTCTTACTACATTATTGCATTAATTCCTTCCCAAAATAGGGGCATTTCTTAACAAGTACAGTCTTGGCCACTGTTGATCTTAATACCGCCGCGAAAGGTTTAAGGAAATTAGGAAAAATGAAAAAAGTCTCGTAAACATACACCAGTACATTTACGAGGCTAAATAGTATTCTTGGCAGTGAGCTGCTCTCCCACCACGAAATGTGGCAGTACCATCGCCGCTGGAGGGCTTAACTTCTGTGTTCGGTATGGGAACAGGTGACCCCCTCCGCTGTTACCACCAAGAAAGCTTGTGCATTTGTTCTTCGCTACCGTTCGCTCGGCGTCC
>FZPS01000201.1_pt79 | contig 98639 bp, 90 predicted proteins | sample 1817821 | NCBI WGS metagenome assembly FZPS01 (sample SAMEA104158645, study PRJEB21678) | metagenome | place: Germany | collected 2015-04-21
TGAGTGCTTCTGTTTTTATATTCTGTAAAATGCAATTAGAAAATAAATTTGAAATTTAAAAACTTACAAGTTTCTAGAAATTGGGTAACTCTACTATCTAATTAGGTACGAGTTTCGCAATTATCTATTGGTTAATAGAGAAAGGGCTTCTTGGTCGGCAATAACAATTACATCCTGATGAAGCTTAAGGATGGAAGCAGGAACTGACGGAAGAATGGGACCTTCAATCACTTCTTTAAGTATCTGAGCCTTTCCTTTTCCGCTAACGATCAAAAGAATTTTGCCTGCGCTTATAATATCGCCGATCCCCATAGTATAGGCACGCCTAGGAATTTCATCATAGTTCTCAAAGAAGCGGGAGTTGGCATCAATGGTACTTTGTGTCAACTCAACACAATGCGTTGTTTGTTGGAAGTTCCCACTGGGTTCGTTAAATCCGATATGCCCATTGTTGCCTAAACCAAGCAGTTGTAAATCTACACCTCCGAGAGAGGTTATAATATTGTCATATCGCGCACATTCCTTTTCTATATCTTCTTCAAGACCATTGGGAATATACACATTCTGTAAATCAATATTGATATGTTTGAAGAAGTTTTCATACATAAAATAGTAATAGCTTTGAGGATTGTCCTGAGAGAGTCCTTTATATTCATCAAGATTCACTGTGCGAACTTTGGAAAAGTCAATATCTCCCTTTTTATACCATTCAATCAATTGCTTATATACATCAACTGGAGTGGATCCTGTTGCCAGACCTAACACAGAAGTGGGCTCTAGAATAACTTGGGCTGAAATAATATTAGCCGCCTTTCTGCTCATATCCTGATAATCTTTAGCTTCAATAATTCTCATAAATATCATGCCTTTCTATATCATTAATATTTTAGTGACTCGACTTATTTGTATCATAGCATTTAGGGTAATCACAATCAAGCAATAAAGTTCTGCAATTTCCGATACTCTTTATTAAGCTGTTATCCGGTTCGGAAATCTTTTTTAGAATGAGGTACTATGCAGAATTTTAAACGACAGGATGAAAGGTATTTAGAAAGAGGTACATTATGAAAATCAAATATTATGGTCTTTTTATTACCGGTTTGATTGACTTTATTCTTATGGCCTTTGTTGTATTCTTGACCAATAAAAACATTGTGATTAAGTCTAATTTGTGTTAATATGATTACAATCGGAAACGTTAAATCATAGATAGAAGGAGGACTTAATAATGGAGATTAAGAATGTGGTGGTTGCTGGTGGCGGCGTTTTAGGTAGCCAAATTGCCTTTCAGGCGGCATACTGCGGTTTCAACGTTACAATCTGGTTGCGAAGCGAGGGGAGTATTACCCGTACTCAGCCCAAGATTGACAATTTGAAAGAGGTGTATTTGGACACAATTCGCCAAATGGCTACACCAGAGGGACAGACGCCGGAGAACTGGGCACGCGGGATTGCCGATTATGAAACCTTTGATATGGAAGCCTGCCTTGCAAAAGTAGAGACTGCATACAAAAACTTAAAACTGGAGCTGGATTGGAATAAAGCCTTTGGCGATGCTGATTTGGTTATCGAGTCTATGGCTGAGAATGTAGATGAAAAGATTGCATTCTATAAAAAGCTTGCACCTGTATTGCCTGAGAAAGCAATCGTGGTGACAAATTCCTCTACACTGCTACCTTCGAAGTTTGCTAAGTACACAGGAAGACCGGAAAAGTTCCTTTCTTTTCATTTTGCCAACTCTATCTGGAAGAATAATATGACAGAGGTGATGGCACATGCAAAGACTGACAAAGCATACTTTGATAGGATTATGGAGTTTGCCAAGGAAATTCGCATGCTTCCATTACCGGTACATAAGGAAAAATCAGGATATCTGTTAAACTCAATGCTTGTACCGCTATTGTTTTCCGGTATGGACCTTTACGTTAACGGTGTATCGGATCCGGAAAGCATTGATAAGGCGTGGACGCTGGGAACCGGCGCACCTAAAGGGCCGTTCCAAATCTTGGATACTGTCGGGTTGACAACGGCATATAACATTGTGCAAATGTATGTCAAGCTACCGTCTTTCCTTGCACCATACAATTTTAAAGGAATGTCGGCAATGCTGAAAAAATATATTGATGAAGGCAAGCTGGGTCAAAGCTCCGGCGAAGGTTTTTATAAATACAATAAGTAAAAATAGAAAATCACAGCCGCTTTGCAAACATGAATTGTGAAATCTGGATTCCTGTAGAAAATATATAAGACATTACTAGAAGCCTGCATACCGGCAGGAAGAAACGGATTCGTATTTTATATTCATGAAACAAAATAGGAAATAATGAAAGGGGCTGTAAAATAAGTCTCTGATAAAGAAACGCTAGTTTCGGTAAATGCCGATTCTAGCGTTTCTTTACGTTGATATGCTCATTTCTTGTAAAACTACCACTTTGTTTTTGTATATAATATGTTTAAGTGGAAAAAAAGTGAATCCTGTGGTATAACAAATAAATAAAAGCGGATATTTTGTATTCAAGTATTCTAAGGATTAGGAAAGGTTAAAAGTGGAAAAATGGATTACGGATATATTAAAGTAGCAGCATTGACTCCTAAGATTAAAGTGGCAGATTGTGAATATAATGCAGATAGAATTATAGAATTAATAGATGAAGCAGAGGATAATAAGGCCAAAATAGCCGTTTTTCCGGAATTGTGTATTACGGGATATACATGCAGTGACCTTTTTTTACAAAGAGTTATGCTTGATGCGGCTATTGAGGCAACAATGAAAATAGCAAACCATACAAGGTGCAAGGATATGGTAGTTATGGTGGGATTACCATTTGCATGGCAAGGGAAATTGTATAATGTAGCAGTTGTCATAAACAATGGTGAAATTTTAGGTATTATCCCAAAGGCAAACATTCCAAATTATTCGGAATTTTATGAAGCTAGGCATTTTACTAAGGGAGAAAGTGGAGTGGTTTTAGCGAATTTTGGTGGAGTGAGTGTACCATTTGGAACAAATATTCTCTTTAAATGCGTGGATGTAGAAGGTCTTAGTATTGCAGTAGAGATATGTGAAGATTTGTGGGTTCCAATGCCTCCTAGCATCTCCCATGCTATGGCAGGTGCCACGTTGATCTGCAATTTATCTGCCAGTGATGAGACAACAGGTAAAGATGTATATAGAAGAGATTTAATCAAAGGTCAGTCAGCAAGATTAGTTTGTGGATATATTTATGCATCTGCAGGAGAAGGGGAATCAAGTACGGATTTAGTATTTAGCGGTCATAATATTATTGCTGAAAATGGTAGTGTACTTGGAGAATCACTTAGATTTAATAATCAATCAGTTTATAGTGAAGTTGATTTAGATAGAATAGATAGTGAAAGAAGAAGGATGTCCACATTTATAGGACCGTCTATTGCTGTTTTAGACGAATATGTACAGGTGGAATTTGAAATTAATAATAATGATACTTTACTTACCAGACAAATAGATAAGGCTCCATTTGTTCCAAGTAACGAGGTATTGAGATTTGCCAGATGTGAGGAGATTTTTAATATTCAGGCATTAGGATTGAAGAAACGTTTGGAACATACATCCGCAAAGAGTGCAGTTATTGGCATTTCAGGAGGATTGGATTCAACCCTTGCATTACTAGTTATAAAAAGAGCATTTGATATGCTTGATATAGCGCCCGAAAATATTATTGCAGTGACTATGCCAGGTTTTGGAACAACAGATAGAACATATCAAAATGCCATAAAACTTATCGAATGTATAGGGGCAACATTAAAGGAAATTTCTATAGCAGAAGCTGTTTTACGCCATTTTGATGACATAGGACATGACAAAAATGTTCATGATGTAACTTATGAAAACTCTCAGGCAAGGCAGAGAACGTTGCTTTTGATGGACATTGCCAATAAATATAATGGTTTGGTTATTGGGACAGGTGATATGTCTGAATTAGCATTAGGTTGGGCAACATACAACGGGGATCATATGTCAATGTATGGTGTCAATGTATCAGTTCCAAAGACGCTTGTACGACACTTAGTAAAGTTTTATGCAGATACATGTGGTGTAGAGAAATTAAAAAATACTTTATTGGATATTTTAGATACACCTGTAAGTCCTGAATTGCTCCCACCCAAAAATGGTAAAATATCACAGAAGACAGAGGATTTTGTAGGACCATATGAACTACATGATTTCTTCTTATATTATATTTTGAGATTTGGATATAGACCTAAAAAGGTATACTTCTTAGCACAAAATGCTTTCGCAGGAATATATGATGATGCAACTATCCTTAAATGGTTAAAAGTATTTTATAGAAGATTCTTTTCTCAACAGTTTAAGCGTTCTTGTCTACCAGACGGACCAAAAGTTGGTTCTGTAGCGGTTTCACCAAGAGGTGATTTAAGAATGCCATCAGATGCTTGTTCTACATTATGGCAAAAGGAACTTGATGAGATAGGTTAAGATTAATTGTACTTTGTTTTTTAAAATAAACTAAGATTACTCATAATCTAAAGGAAGTTCCCGCTTCAAAACGAAGTGGGAATTTCTGTAAATATTTATGTTGTGGTGACATCATTTTGAAGTTATTTATATATTATCATATGCAACTGGAAAAAAAGTATACAGCAAGAGGTGTGAAATGGCATTACAGTTTATATTTGGAGCGGCGGGAAGCGGGAAGTCTCATTTTCTTTGTGAGACAATGTTACATAGCATTTATAAAGATAATACCAAAAATTTTATTTACCTTGTACCAGAGCAGTTTACCTTAGAAACTCAAAAAAAGATGGTATATATGCAACAAAATCTCTACGGTAGAAGTGGGGTTATGAATGTTGATATATTATCATTTAATAGACTTGCATTTAGAGTATTTGAGGAACTTGGTATAGATGGTCTGAAAATATTAGATGATACAGGAAAGACCTTGATACTTAGAAAGGTTATTGAAAACAATAAAAGTTCATTAAAAATATTTCAAAATAAATCCAATATGGGTGGATTTATTGAGGAAATAAAGTCGGCAATATCAGAGCTATATCAGTATGGAATTAATGCAGATGACTTGGGAGATATTATTGGAAAAATAGAAGGGCATGAGATGACTAAAACAAAACTTGGTGATTTGATGCTCATTTATGATGCCTTTAGGAAGTATATTTTGGATATGACAGATGGAAATGTGAAATACATAACAAAGGAGGAAGTGTTAGAAGAATTATGCAAGCAAATTCCAATATCTAATATTATAAAGTGTAGTGAGATTGTTCTCGATGGTTTCACAGGATTCACTCCTATACAATATAGGCTAATATCATTGCTTATGGAATATGGGGTAGATGTTAAAGTGGCACTAACATTGCCAGTAGAACAGGCAAGAAAGATGAATATTACAGGATTTGAACAGGTTAGGGAACAAGAACTGTTTAAAATGTCAAAAGATACGGTAAATCAACTGGTTGCATATGCCAATGACAGACGAATTTGTATTAAAGAGAGTGTCTTGATTGATAATAGTCAGGTGGGACGTCACAAAGATAATCCAGAGATTGCATTTATTGAAAGAAATATCTTTAGAAATAAAGCAGATGTATATACTAAAAAACAGGAAAACATTAGAGTTTATAAGACTGTAACACCTGCAAGCGAAGGAAGAATCGTAACAGAAATCATTTCCAATATGATGCATGAAGATTCTAATTTAAGATTCAGAGACTTTGCCGTGATTTCTGGGGATGATAATTGTATTAAAGCTGTAGATATGCAGATGACCCTTGCAGAAATGCCACACTTTGTGGATAGTAAAAGGAGTATTACAAGAAATCCATTTATTACAACAGTTATGGGTGCATTAGATATCATTGTGAATAATTACTCTTATGATAGTGTATTTAAGTTTCTGCGTTGTTATATGACCGATTTGACCAGAGAGGAAATAGATGCACTAGATAACTATGTACTGGCATTGGGAATAAAGAGTAAGAGGAGATATGCAAAAGAATTTACAAAATTGTATAGAGGACAAAATGAAGAAAATCTTGCGATTTGCAATGTCGCAAGGCAAAAGTTCATAGGGCCTATCTTTAGATTAGAAGAGGATATAAAAAATAAGACTATCCGTGAAGTTACAACTGCACTATTTTATTATATTAGACAGATGGACCTAAAGAAGAAGCTTGAGGAATATGCTAGGGATTTTGAAAACAAAAATATGCCATCTTTAAAATTGGAATATAGTCAGGTGTATAAACTTACTATGGAGCTATTTGATAAGTTAGTCATGATCCTTGGGGATGAAACTGTAAGTTTATCTGAGTACTGCAAACTTTTGGAAGCTGGATTTGAAGAGATTAAAGTAGGACTTATTCCATTGATTGTAGATCAAATAATCATTGGAGATATAGAGCGAACAAGACTTTCAGAAATAAAGGTGCTGTTTATTATGGGTGTTAATGATGGAATAATACCTAAACATGGGGCTAGGAGTGGCCTTTTGTCCCAAAATGATAGACTCCTTCTTAATAATTTGGATATTAATTTATCCCCGACAACTAGAGAAGCTTCATTTGAGCAAAAATTTTACCTATATCTATCACTTACGAAGCCGTCTAGTAAAATATTCTTATCATATTCAGAACGTAGTGTGGACGGAAGTGCACTTCGACCATCTTATTTGATTAGTAATATGATTGATTTATTTACAAAAGATGTGATTGGTAATACAAAAAAATTAGAAAAACTAGAAAATATGAGCAATGAAATATCAGTATTTAATATGCTGGCAACAAGGCTCACAGATTTTGGGAGTGAAAAATTTGACAAGTCATTAAAGGAACTTTTGGACTACTATAGTGTTAATCCAAAATTTAAGAAAAAGTTAAAAAAGGCTATAAGTGGAGCGTTCTTTATAAACACGGAAAAAACTCTAGATAGTGAAGTTGCAAAGGTTTTATATTCCGATGCGACTGTTTTTAGTGCAACTCGTCTTGAAAAATATGCGGCATGTGCATATGCCCATTTTATAAATTATGGGTTGGCTCTGGCAGAAAGGCAGGTTTATGAATTACAGGCTACGGATGTAGGTAATATTTATCATAAAAGCATAGAATTATTCACTAAGAGATTGGGTAAAGATATAAATATAGATACACTAAAGGATGATGAAAGAAAGGCTATAGTTAAGGAGTGTCTAGAGAAGGTTGCAGAAGAATATAGTAATGATATTATGTTTTCAACAGGAAGAAACAGATTCTTGATGCATAAGTGTGAAAAGGTGGCAGATAAGGCAGCATGGGCTATAGTGGAACATCTAAGACGTGGTGGATTTAGTCCAAAGGAGTTTGAACTTTCTACAGAAAGTGGACGAATTGATAGAGTTGATACATTAGATTTAGATGGAACAATTTTTGTAAAAATCATCGACTATAAGTCAGGTAATACTAAATTTGATATTAGCGAGACTGTAAATGGATTGAAAATACAGCTTATGTTCTATATGGATTCAGTGATTAAAAGAGAAAAGCAAGCACATCCTGGAAAGCGAGTTGAACCTGGAGCAGTGTTTTATTTTAATATAAAGGATCCGATTTTGGATTATGATATATCTTACGAAAATGATGAAATATACAATGAAAAGATGCTTGAACAATTTTCTATGACGGGTTTTGTAAACAGTCGCTCAGAGGTTATAGAAAATATTGATAAGACCTTGGAAAATGGGAAAAATAAAAAATCTCACGTTGCAGATATTAATGTAAAAAATGTAAATAGTGCATTACAACTTTCAAAGTCATCAGGGGTTGGATCCTGCATAAATTTCCAGCATATCATTGATGTGGTGAAAAAGAAATCGGAAGAATTTTCAAAAGAAATTGTGGAGGGCAATATTGATATTAAACCTTTTAAGTTTAATGGAAAAACTCCTTGTGAATATTGTAATTACAAATCAATTTGTAATTTTAATACTAGAGAATTTGGCAATAGATTCAATAGATTTCCAGGAAGTAGTAGAGAAGAATTGAATCAACTAGCTAAAACACTTAACCAAGAAATTACGCTCTCTGAATCGGAAGAGTCTGAAGATGGAAATGAGGAGGAATAGTATGGCATGGACAAAAGAACAACAAAAAGTTATAGATGTAAGAGACAAAAATATACTAGTTTCTGCGGCAGCTGGATCAGGAAAAACTGCAGTTTTGGTTCAACGTATCATAAAGATGGTTACAGATGAAAAAAACCCTATTGATGTAGATAAACTATTAGTTGTTACATTTACTAATGCTGCAGCCTCAGAGATGAGAGAAAGAGTTATGCAGGAGTTGGTTAAATTAGCGGCTGTCGATACAGAAAATGAACATTTACAAAAGCAACTTACATATATCCAAAATGCAAAGATAACTACTATTGATAGTTTTTGCCTTTCGATTTTAAGAGAGCATTTCAGTGAAATTAATATAGACCCTGGTTTTAGAATTGCGAATAAGGATGAACTAGAACTTATTATGTCAGATGTGGTTAGTGAAATGATCTCTGAATATTATGAGGAAGGTGAAGATGAGTTTCTCGATTTTATAGAGAATTACCTTGATAAGAGGGGCGGTTCTGCTATAGAGGGAGTGGTGTTGCAGCTTTATAGTTTTTCGATGAGTAATCCTTTTCCCAGGAAGTGGATAGAGGGTCTTGCGGATAATTATACGGATGTAACGAAAGAGAATATCTACAATTTCAGATGGTTTAAGAACATTGTTGGGGATATAAAAGACTCAATCAATAGAGAAAAAAATCAGTTATTTAAAGCGATAGAATATGCTGAGGATGAAAATGGTCCTAAGCCGTATTTGGAAGCTTTGTTGCGGGATCACAAGTTTGCTACTGATGTCTTGAATGCAAAAGATTTCTTAGACATTTGCAGGCTATTTAAAGAGTATGAAAAACCTAGTAATTTAAAAAGAGTGTCAAAAAAAGAAGGTGTGGACGAGAAACTAAAGAAAAAAGTTATAGATATTAGAACTTTATATAAAAAAACCTTTGAAAAATTACGTGTATTTTGTATGAGAGAAAATTTAGAAGATGAGATAGACTATATCAATAAATGTGGTACAGAAATTAAAATGCTTATAAAACTTGCGACTGACTTTCTTGAAAGGTTTTCAAAAATAAAAAGAGAGAAGAATATTGTAGATTTTAATGATATAGAACATTTTGCTCTAGAGATTTTAGTGCGCGAAGAAGATGGGAAATATTATCCAACAGATACAGCAAAGGAAATATCTCGAGATTTTGTGGAGATAATGATTGATGAATATCAGGATAGTAACTATGTTCAGGAATACATTTTAAATGCTGTATCCGCAAAACAAATAGGTAGAAACAATATTTTTATGGTAGGTGATGTAAAGCAGAGTATCTACAAATTCAGACAAGCAAAGCCGGAAATGTTTTTAGAAAAATACGCATCGTATCCTACTAATGATAGTAGTGACGAGATACGTATTAGTTTAAGTAAGAACTTTAGAAGTCGGCATGAAGTGCTTGAATTTTCTAATTTAATTTTTTCACAAACTATGCATACTGATTTTGGAAATATTGACTACGATGAGGATAATGCATTACACCCAGGTTTTTTGCAGGATGATAATGGAGAGGATTATAGTACAGAAATTATAGTTGTTGATACAAACAAGAAAAGTGAAGGTTCGAGTACATACTATATGGATAACGGCGAGGAACTAGGTGATGGAGATGATGAAGATACCGCAAAAACAAAGCAGCAATTAGAGGCAGTAGTTATTGCAGATAGAATAAAGAAGATGGTAGAGGGGGATGCCCCGCTTCAAATTACAGATAAAAATACTGGTAGGTTACGATGTGTTAGGTATTCAGATATAGCAATTATTCTTCGTAGTATGAATGGACTGGGAGAAAATATCCCAGAAGTATTTTGGGAAAGAGGTATACCGGTTAAAAGCCTTTCATCAACTGGATATTTTGATGCATTTGAGGTAAAGACTATCTTGAATTTCCTAAGTATAATTGATAATCCTCTCCAAGACATAGCTCTTGTTAGTGTATTGAAGAATGTATATGAATTTAATGAAAACGAATTAAGCGATATTCGTATAGGCAAAAAAGGTAATTTTTATAATGCAGTTTTAGATTACCATGGAATATATGAAGGAAAAGTTGCAAAATTCTTGTCGGATTTAGAGGGATTCAGAGAAATGGTACCATATACGTCCATATATGATCTAATAAATATTTGTATGGACACGACGGGATTTAGAGAATACATATTAGCAATGCCTTTGGGCAATAAAAGAATTGCAAATGTGGAAATGTTGCTTGATAAGGCTGTAAAGTACGAAAATACCAGCTTTTCAGGTTTGTTTAGTTTTGTAAGATATATTGAGAAAATACAAAAATATAATATAGATCAAGGTGAAGCTCTGGACGTAGACGGTGGTGAAGATTGTGTTAGACTTATGACTATTCACAAATCAAAAGGCTTAGAATTTCCAGTGGTATTCCTTTCCGAAACATGTAAGCAATTTAATGCCAATGACGTAAAGGGAAAGATAGTGATACACCCAGAGATGGGAGTGGGCATTGACTATGTAGATAATGAAAAAAGATTAAAATATAAGACAATGATTAGAAATGCTATTATAAGCCAGATTACTTGTGAAAATCTTGCAGAGGAAATGAGAGTTCTATATGTAGCGCTCACAAGAGCTAGAGAAAAAGTTGTAGTAACAGGGTGTGGCAATATTAGTCAAATTATAGAAAAAAACTATGATACATTTGAAGAAATGAATGAAAGAATTCCTGCATATGCATTGAAAAAATCAAACAACTATATTGGTTGGATTATTCAGGCATTAATACGACATAAAAGTTTTGCAAAACACCTTATAAGTATTGACAAACAACCGCTAATGCTAAGCGACATATATGATAGACCAGCGGATATTTCTTTTATGATAATAAATAGTTGTGATGTTGTATATTCTAGTCTTACGAGAAAAGCCCTAGATTTAAATAATAAAAGTATTTTGTCCAATTGGTGTGAGAAGAATGTAGATTATGCCAATGTAGAAAATGTAAGAAACAAGTTGAAGTTTACTTACAAATTTGCAGAGGATACTACACTGAAGTCAAAAGTAAGTGTATCTGATGTGAAGCACGCAAATATGATTATGAGTTCCCATGATGTGGATAGGCAAGATGAACTACAAGTACCAACCATTATTGAGACACAATCTCGGGATGAAAGGGTAGAAATCGGGACACCTGCCAATGAAACAATATCAATTGAAACCGTAGAAGCCAAAACGCTAGATAAAAACGTAGGAGATATGCCAAATTTCCTTCAGGAAACACAGGAAAATCAAGGTGCTCTTAGAGGTACAGCATACCATAGGGTATTTGAGCTTATAGATTACAGCATAGAGGTAAATGATATTTATGATGTAAGAAATATGATGGAAAATATGGTGTTATCAGCTAAAATTAGTAGAGAAGCTATTGAACTTGTAAGTGGGAGCAAAATATTTACATTTTTGCAATCAAATATTGGCAAAAGAATGAAAGAGGCTTTTTTAAATAATAAACTGTATAGAGAAAAACAGTTTGTTATGGGTGTTAAAGCCTCAGATATTTGGAAGGAAAATAATAGTAACGAACTTGTTTTAGTACAAGGTATTATAGATGCCTGTTTTGAAGAAAATGGCAAGATGGTAGTAGTAGATTATAAAACTGATAATATAGATAACATTATTGACCTTGATTTAAGATACAAGACGCAGCTGATTCTTTACAAGGAGGCGGTAGAAAGGAGCCTTGGAAGCGAAGTTGCAGAATTGATAATTTATTCCACAAAACACGGAAAGGAATTGGTAATAGAAGGATGATAATACCAGATTATATTAAAAAAGGTGATACTATAGGTGTAACAGCCCCATCAGGTGGTGTAGAAAAGCAGACGGATAGAATCAGGTTCTTAAATGCAAAGAAAAAGCTGAATGAACTGGGGTACGAGTTTATTTTTACCCCAAATGTATTCCAAAATGATAGCAAAGGACGTAGTGGAAGCGCTAGAGAAAGAGCAAAACAATTTATGGAACTCATTGCGGACAAAAAGGTTAAGTATATTGTATCCGCAAAGGGGGGAGATTATTTGATGGAAATTCTACCCTACTTGGATTTTGACGTGATAAGGCATAACCCTAAATGGATTCAGGGATATTCCGACAATACTGGGCTCGTATTTAATATTCCATTACTTTGTGATATAGCAACAGTATATGGCAACAATTTTGGTGATTATGGTATGGAGGAGTGGCATGAATCTGTATGCAATAACTTAAAGATAATTCAAGGAGAAAATATTATTCAACATAATTTTGACTTTTATGAGTCAATGTTTAAGGATAAGGTAACAGGTCTGGAAGGATATGAGAATGATGAAAAGGTTGAACTAAAAATATACAATGGTGGAAAAGAGAGCGCTGATTTTTCTGGCAGATTAATTGGTGGATGTCTGGATGTAGTGATGGATATGGCTGGAACAAAATATGCATTAGTAAGGGAATTTATTGAAAAGTATAAGTCGGATGGCATTGTGTGGTATTTTGAAAGTTTTGCCAATAATTCGGAGGGAATAGTTCGAAATATGTGGAAACTTAAAGAAATGGGATGGTTTGAAAATACTACAGGTATAGTATTTGGTAGAGAAATGTTTTATGAAAAATTTACAGAAACAGAATTCGATGAGGCAGCTATGATGGTACTTGAATCCCTAGAAGTTCCAGTTATATTTGGGGCTGATATTGGGCATAAACCACCTCAAATGACTATGATAAATGGAGCTGTCTCTAGATTTACATATAGTGATGGAAAATTGGAGTATGAGTATAAAGGCTTCTAAAGTATATTAAATCTACTGTCTAAAAAGAAAATGGATCTAAACAAGTTGTAACTTTTTTTAAGTTATGCTATTATTACATTCAAGAAAAACAAAGGAGGAACAATATGCTTGAGTTAATTGATGTTTCTTTTGAAGTAGAAGATATTTCAGGGACAAAAGAAATTATTAAACATATAAATTTAAAGATAGATGATAAGAAATTTGTAGCTATAACGGGTCCAAATGGTGGAGGAAAGTCCACACTTGCAAAGTTGATCGTAGGTATTGAAAAACCAACTAGCGGAAAAATTCTATTTAATGGTGAAGATATTACAGATATGTCTATTACACAACGTGCCAAGATGGGAATTAGCTATGCATTTCAACAACCAGTAAGATTTAAAGGAATAAAGGTTAAAGACCTAGTTAAGTTGGCCTCAGGTGAAAATATTTCTGTGTCTAGTGCCTGTGACTTCTTATCAGAGGTAGGTCTTTGTGCCAGAGATTATATAAATAGAGATGTTGATTCCAGTTTATCAGGTGGTGAGTTAAAGAGGATAGAGATAGCGACTATTATTGCAAGAAATACTGAACTTTCAGTATTTGATGAACCAGAGGCAGGAATTGATCTTTGGAGTTTCAAAAACTTAATAAAAGTATTTGAAAAAATGCATAAGGAAAATCAAAAATCCATCATTATTATCTCACATCAAGAAAGAATACTTAATATTGCAGATGAAATCATAGTTATTTCAGGTGGAAATATTGAAACGGTGGGTAAGAGCGAAGAAGTTTTACCGATGCTTTTAAATGGTGTAGACGGTGCCTCTCTATTGCGCAGAGGAACAGAAGGCTGTAAATTTCACAGTGAAGAAGAGTAGGAGGCATTAACATGGATGAAATACAGAAGACATTACTTGAACAAATCGCTGGGTTACATGAAGTTCCATCTGGAGCGTATAATATCAGAGCTAACGGTGGGATGGCAGCTAGAAATACCACAGCCAATATTGATATTGTAACAAAAGAGGATAAGTCAGGTATTGATATAATGATAAAACCAGGAACAAAGCATGAAAGTGTACACATCCCTGTGGTTTTAAGCCAAAGTGGCTTAAAAGAAATGGTATATAACGACTTTTATGTTGGAGACGATTGCGACGTGGTTATTGTCGCAGGTTGTGGCATTCATAATGGTGGAGATGAAGCCTCCAAACATGATGGAATCCATAGATTTTTTGTAGGAAAAAACTCAAAAGTCAAATATGTTGAGAAGCATTATGGATCTGGTGATGGTAAGGGCGAGAGAATGATGAACCCAACTACTGAGATAGAACTGGGCGAAAATAGTTATATGGAACTAGAGACAGTTCAAATTCGTGGAATTGATTCTACAGATAGAATGACAAAAGGAAAGCTGATGAAGGGGGCTAAGTTAGTAATAAATGAAAAACTTATGACTCATGGTAATCAGTATGCAAAGACAGCATTTGAAATCGATCTTGATGGTGAAGGCTCTAGTACTAATGTCGTATCAAGGTCAGTAGCAAAGGATAACTCAAAACAGATATTTCTTGCTAAAATAAACGGAAACAATAAATGTGCCGGACATTCAGAATGCGATGCGATTATAATGGATAATGCTAAAATCAGCGCAATTCCTGAGATTAATGCTAACTGTGTAGATGCAGAACTTATTCATGAGGCTGCTATTGGAAAGATAGCCGGAGAGCAGATAATAAAGCTTATGACTTTAGGACTTACAGAGGAAGAAGCAGAGGCTCAGATTGTAAATGGATTTTTGAGATAGACAATTCAATAAAGCATAGTTAGAATGAAGAACTGGTGTATATTAGGTGAAAACTTAATATACACCAGTTCTTGATTTTTTGTTAATTTTTTTCTTCTTAATTGGATTCTTAGTTTTCACTAGAAGTTTCTCCACTAGAAGTTTCTCCACTAGTTGTCTCTTTTGGAAGGGAAGCCTTTATCTTAATAGTGCAACTTTTGTAATGTAGTGCTTCATCTAAACCATTTATAGTGTATGTAACTGTAAATTCATCATCGGCATTGAAACCACCGTTGATCAATGTATTTTTTAGAGACTCATCGTATTTTATTGTGACAATAGATGAAGCGGGGCGTATGTTGTTTTTTAAATCGTTTTCTAATATTGTGGAAAAATCAATGGATTTAGCCACATCAATGGAATATTCAAGTTGTTTATTTATCAACGAAATAATATTTAGAGAAAATTTCTCCTGTGCTTTAAAACCATATGAGTCCTGAACATTGTAAATTAGAGTATATACACCGGGGCGTAACACAGTAGTGCTACTTATGTTGTTTTTTAGGACATCCTTTCCGTTTTCGTTCATAAGATACATAGGGGAAGGATAGGTAACAGCCAAAGATGATGTAATATTTTTATTGTTACAATCTAAAACAGAAATGACATTGGAATCAATTTCGTTTTGAAGTGTAAGGGCTAAATCGTATGCAGTTAGAGAAGCGTCGCTAGAATCAAAAAATGAAAGGGAACGTGATGCTAGCTTTATAATGGGGTCACTTCCTACAATTAAGCTTGTAGTACAACACGCGGATGTGGAAGTGAAATCGGAAATGGTATATTTTATTGTATATGTACCATATGAATTTATAGCTGTGTTCAAAGCAATCTCTTGACCATTAGAAGCAATTATTTTGTATGTAATTTTATTTGAGACATCTTGTCCCGCTGAATTTGTAGCAGTTAGACCAGAAAGCGGATTAAAGTTTTCACCCCTTTTTATGGTTAAACTAGAGTGATTTGAATGTATTTTCATAGAATCAGTTATAAAGGCAACATTCATATCCACTTTTTCGCTTATGCCAGGAACTATACCAGTATCTTTGTATTGCCAAACTTGATATGGGAATGTAGTCTCAGGGGTTTGATTTCCGGGTATGTAGTAGTTATCATTATTTCTGTAATATGACCAATATCTTGCGAGCCAAATCTTATGATTTTTCGCAACTGAATTTACATCAAAAAGGGAGAGATCATATGGATTTCCATATATCATTGCTTCGTATCCTTGGCTTTCTACTGCGTTTATAAATGTATTTACGATGGAAGTCATCTGTGCATTGGATAGTTTGGCACCATTGGAGCGATATGGTCGTCCGCCTGAATAAAATCCTGTTTCCCAATCAAATACAATAGGCAGATTAATATTGTAATTTTTCACGCAATTCACAATGAGCGAAGCCTCTTCTAGGGCTTCTCGAGTATTAATAGCCTGAGAGAAAACGTAAACGCCAACATCTAGGCCAGCAGCTAATGCCCCCTCAATGTTTTCTTTGTATTTAGTATCTAAGTATAATTCACCGGATAAAGTGGCTCGTCCACAAACTTTAATAAAAACGAATTTATAGCCTGCCGCCTTTACTTTGCTCCAATTAATATTTCCTTGCCATTTTGAAACATCAATTCCGTATGAGATTGTCGAGTAGTTTGATGGAGAAAAGGAAATGGCAGGGGTAACCATTGGAGGGGAAGGTTCATTAGCATCTAGGGCACCATTACGCTCTTTTGGGGTGGATAAATCACCAGCAGCAATAGGGATGTCATTTATATCTATAATTTCAACAGCCTCCGTGGTAGTTTCTTCTGTCGAAACTGTGGTGGTTTCTTTATCAATTGTGGTGGTTTCTTTATCAATTGTCGTGGGTTCTTCTTTAGTAGTACTTTCAGATTCAACCATGGCAACAGCCTCTATAGTTGCAGGTTCATCGCCTTGGTTAGAAGAATTAGAAAAAATATTTATACACATATAAATAATAGCTATAATAATGGTCACTCCCGCCATTGAAAGAAGTCCTGCATATGGACCTGTAAAGAGAGATTTGACTTTTGGTTTGATTTTATTTATGGAATCTGTAATTTTTGATGTGAATCTATAAAAATACATTTTTAACTTTTTTTTCATATTAGTATCTCCTCATATAATATGTTTTTCATTTTACTTCAAAGTGTGTTTTTATTCAACATTTTTGGCACTTTTTTGTAATAAAATTAATTGCAATTAGTATATTTATATGGTACACTTTTTCTAGATTGGAAACGATACCGAAAACGTTTCCGTACAAAGATTCGTAAGAATAATTTAACATAAAAATAAGAAAGACGAGGAATGAGAAATGAGAGCATGTGGTATTTTAATGCCTATATCCAGTTTGCCATCAGAATATGGTATTGGATGTTTTGATGAATGTGCCTATAAGTTTGTAGACGATTTAGTAAAGGCAGGACAACAATACTGGCAGATATTGCCTTTAGGCCATACAAGTTATGGAGATTCGCCATATCAGTCATTTTCTACATTTGCAGGTAATCCTTATTTTGTTTCAATAAAGGAACTTATCAAGGAAGGATACATAACCAAAAAGGAATGTGCCAAATATGATTTAGGTGATAATTCAGAGTATATTGACTATGAAAAAATGTACAATGGTAGATATGAAATCTATAGAATTGCATTTAAGAATAGTAACATTACTTCAGACCCAGATTTTAAGAAATTTGTTAAAGATCAAGAAGCATGGCTCGCTGATTATGCATTGTTTATGGCAGTTAAGTCATCATACGATGGAAAGAGTTTCATTGAATGGGATGATGACATCAAATTTAGAAAGCCAGAAGCTATGGCTAAGTACTTGAAGAAATATAAGGATGAAGTAGATTTCTATTGCTTTATTCAGTATGAATTCTATAAGCAGTGGTATGCCCTTAAGGAATATGCCAATAAAAAGGGTGTGAAAATTATAGGAGATATTCCAATCTATGTAGCTTACGATAGTGCGGATGTATGGAAAAATCCAGAATTATTCCTTTTAGATGACAAGCTTGTGCCTATCAAAGTTGCAGGATGTCCTCCAGATGCATTCAGTGATGATGGTCAGTTATGGGGTAATCCTTTATACACATGGGACTACCATAAGAAAACAGGATATACATGGTGGAAAGAGAGAATAGGAACTTGTTCAGCACTTTATGATATGGTGAGAATTGATCATTTTAGAGGATTTGATGAATATTATACTATTCCATTTGGACATAAAAATGCACGAGTAGGTGCTTGGGTAAAAGGACCTGGTTATGATTTATTTGATGCATTGAATAAAGAGTTTGGCGATATGAATATTATCGCAGAAGATTTAGGCTTCCTTACAGATTCCGTAAGAGATTTATTAAAGAAAACCGGATATCCAGGGATGAAGATATTACAGTTTGCATTTGGTGAAACAAATGTTGATAGTGAATATCTTCCACACAACTATCCAACAAATTGTTTGGTTTACACAGGAACACATGATAATGATTCCATTAAGGGATGGCTTGCTACTCAATCTGAAAAAGATAGAAAGGGTATCATCGCTTATCTTGGACTTGATTGTGATGTGGAAGAACCACTTGAAGCAGTTGAGGATATTCACTGGAAATTCATTACATCATGTATGACAAGCGTTGCAGATTATTGCATTATTCCAATTCAGGATATATTAGGTCTTTCAAGTGAGGCAAGAATTAATATACCATCCACAGTAGGTAATAACTGGAAGTGGAGAATTAGAGAAGGCGCATTTAGTGACGAAATAATTGAAAAACTAGATTATCTTGCATGCATTAGTGGTAGAAAATAGCAGAAGCTTTATTCAACGGCGTCTAATGGCGTCGTTGATTTCGTATATACAAAAGGCATATGGCAGCAAATAAAAACTAATATAATAACAGTAGCGACATTAAATAGTAGAAGACAAATCATATAAAAGGGAGAAGGTTTTATATGGGTAAATATACAATTAAGGATATTGCTAGAGAGTGTGGTGTGGGTGTCAGCACAGTATCGAGAGCAATAAATAATCATCCGGATATAAACCCGCAGACCAAGCAGTTAATTTTGGATAAGATATCTGAGAGGCAGTATATTCCAAATAACAGTGCAAGGAATCTGAAAAAGACAGAAACCAATACGATTGCAGTACTTATAAAGGGTATTGCCAATCCCATATTCCATCAGATGATAGATATCATCCAAAGTGAAATATTATCCAAAGATTACGCCTTTATTTTAAAAAAGGTAGGATTCGACGAGGATGAGACAGTGGTAGCATCTGAGATTATTAGAGAGCAAAAAATTAAAGGTATTGTTTTTCTTGGAGGTATTTTTACGCATACAGAGGAAAGACTTAAGGAGCTGACAGTACCGTATGTACTTAGTACTATTGCACCAAATACATCTATTGATGGGAATATTTATTCTGCAATTTCTGTGGATGATGTTGCAGAAAGTTGCAGAATGACTGAATACTTAATTGAAAATGGACATAAAAGGATTGCAATGTTACAAGCAAAAAAAGAGGATTTAGGTGTTGGTTATTTGAGATTGAAGGGTTACCAGCAGGCATTTAAAAATCATAATATCCCAATGAAAAGAAATCTTATCATTTATTCAGACTCAAAGAGTGATGGAGATTTATTCTCTATGGAAAATGGATACAAATTGGCAAAGAAACTTATAGCATCACATAAAGATTTCACAGCAATTTTTGCAATTTCAGATAGAATGGCAATAGGTGCAATCAAAGCATTAACTGAAGAGGGGATTAGGGTTCCGCAAGATATTAGTGTTGTAGGGTTTGATGGTTTGGATATTGCAAGATATTATATCCCTTCAATCACAACTGTAAAACAGCCAGTAGAAGATATGGCAAGAGAGACAATATATCAACTTTTTAGATTGATTAAAGGTTCTGGCGTAAATAAACATATGGTTTTTGAGGGTACTATAGTTGAGGGTGAATCCACTAGAGCAATAAAAAAAAGAGGTAGCTAAATGGAATTTACAAAATTATACGATGGAGCATTAGTTCTTGAAGGTGGTGGTATGAGAGGCTCATATACTGCTGGTGTTTTAGACTTTCTAATTGATATAGACTTATATTTTAAGAATTGTTATGCAGTATCTGCGGGTGCCTGTAATTGCTGTAATTATTTATCAAAACAAAAGGGAAGATCATATAATATTAATATAAACTATGCCCATGATAGGCGATACGCTGGTCTACACAGTTATATAACTACGGGCAATTATTTTAATAAGGAATTTACATTACAAGAACTACCAAACAGAATTTTACCATATGATTATATTGAATATCAAAGAACAAAATCCAATTTTTATGCAGTGGCTACAAATATTCGAACAGGTGAAGCAGAGTATTTGAAAGTTGAAAATATGAAAAAAGATATGGATTATATTTGGGCTAGTAGCTCATTACCTTTGATATCAAAGAGCGTTAAAATTGGTGATGAGGAATATCTAGATGGCGGTGTAACGGATTCTATTCCTGTTGCAAAAGCATTAGAAGATGGAAATAGCAAAATCGTCGTTATATTAACCAGAGATGTTAATTATCGAAAAGAACCAAATAAGCTTCTCCCTATGATGAAGTTTGTTTATAGAAAGTATCCAAAGCTTGTTCACGCAGTAGCAAAACGCCATGTGAATTATAATAAAACACTACGTCAGTTGCGTAAGATGGAAAAAGCAGGCAATGTATTTGTAATTCGACCAAGTGAGGAAATAACCGTTGGAAGATTAGAGACCGATTCGGAAAAACTAAAGGCTTTGTATGAGCAAGGTTATAGGGATGCAAAGAATTCATACGAGGCAATGAAAAAGTATTTGAATTTGTAAACATAATACCATTGTGATATACTGAGCGCAAGTGAGTCTGAACAAGCAGCGCTTGTTCGAGACGAACGGCGAAAGTTAAGAGCGGTGACATACTACACTGTGATTTTTATCTAAAGGAGGTAGATGGAATGAAGTTTACTAAGATGCATGGTTGTGGAAATGATTATATTTATATAAATTGTTTTGAAGAGATAGTTGACCATCCGAAAGAATTATCCATCCGAGTAAGCGACAGACATTTTGGCATAGGTTCAGATGGACTCATTCTTATTAGACCATCTTCGGTGGCTGATTTCAGGATGTCTATGTACAATGCCGATGGTTCAGAAGGCAAGATGTGTGGTAATGGAATTCGTTGCGTAGCTAAATACGTTTATGATAATAAAATGACTGATAAAACGACAATTACAGTAGAAACCCTATCTGGCGTTAAAACACTAGATTTAAACATTAAAGATGGTGTCGTGGATACTGTTAAAGTAGATATGGGAGCTCCTATTATAAAATCATGTGATATACCTGCTATTTCACCAGATGGTGAGGACACAATAATAAACAAAAAAATTGATGTGGCAGGAAAAGAATATTTTGTCACTTGTGTTTCGATGGGAAACCCTCATTGCATAACTTTTGTAGATGATACAAGAAGTTTGAAATTGACTGAGTTGGGAAGCTATTTTGAAAAACATGAAATGTTTCCAGAACAAGTAAATACTGAATTCGTTCAAATAGTATCTCGTAATGAAATAAATATGAGAGTATGGGAACGTGGTTCTGGGGAAACATGGGCGTGCGGAACAGGAGCATGTGCAAGTGTTGTTGCTTGTATACTCAATAACCTTACTGATGATGAAGTAATAGTACATTTGTTAGGTGGAGATTTGAAGATAAAGTATGATAAAAATGAAAACACTGTTTTTATGACAGGACCTGCTGTAACAGTTTGTACAGGCGAATTTTATTGAAAGAAAGGCTCTTTTATGAAATTAACTAAATTATTAGAGGATATTGATTATAAAATTGTTTTTGGAAATGAAGATATAGAAATTAGTCATCTGGTGTACGACTCTAGAAAAGTTACATCAGGTGATGTTTTTGTATGTATAAGTGGTGCGATTAGAGATGCCCACGATTATGTAAGTGATGTAGTGGCAGCAGGAGCTGTGGCAATTGTTGTAGAAAAAGACATATCTCTGGATTTAGTCGGAAATACCACTATTATAAGAGTGGATAATACGAGAAAAGCGCTAGGATGCATGGCTGCAGCATATTTTAATCATCCAGCAAAAAAACTTACAACCATTGGTATTACCGGTACTAAAGGGAAGACTACAACTACATATATGATAAAATCTATTCTAGATAAGATAGGCATAAAGACAGGATTAATTGGAACTATTGAAACTATAATTGGAGATAGTAGAATTCCATCCTGTAATACTACTCCAGAATCATACGTGGTTCAGGAATCTTTTGCTAAGATGGTTGAAGATGGTTGTAAATGCGTAGTTATGGAAGTGTCATCTCAGGGATTAATGCTTCATAGAGTTGCAGGCTTTGTATTTGATTATGGTATCTTTACAAATATTTCTAAGGACCATATAGGACCGAATGAGCATAAAGATTTTGATGATTACTTAAAATGTAAAGAGATGTTATTTAAACAGTGTAAGCATGGAATAATAAATGGTGATGATGCTTATGCAAAAGAAATAATCCATATGGCGCAGTGTGATATTGAAACATTTGCAATAGAAAATGATGCTGATTTAAAGGCCAATAATATTAGATTATTTACAAAGCCTAAGACATTAGGTATTGCATATGATTTATCGGGAAAAATCAATATACCAGTGGAAATTGATATACCAGGTAGATTCAGTGTGTATAATTCACTCACTGCTATAGCAGTATGTTTACACTTTACAGATGATGTAAAACTTATAGAGAGTGTGTTGTCAGATATTCGTGTTAAGGGTCGTGTAGAAATTATCCCAGTAAAGGATAATTATACGCTTATGATAGATTACGCCCACAATGCAATGAGTCTTGAGAGTTTACTTAAGACTATTAGGGAATACAATCCTAAACGTATTGTTACATTATTTGGGTGTGGTGGTAATAGAGACCGAAACAGGAGATTTGAGATGGGTGAAATTTCATCCAAGCTATCTGACCTTACAGTAGTAACATCAGATAATCCACGTAATGAAAAACCAGAAGATATTATTGCTGACGTTATTACTGGTGTGAAGACAGGACCCGGAAAGTATGTTACTATTCCAGATAGAAGAGAAGCTATTGAGTATGTAATATCTAATGGAGAAGAAGGCGATGTAATCATTCTTGCAGGTAAAGGACATGAAGATTATCAGGAAATATGTGGCGTTAAATATCCAATGGATGAGCGAGATATTATTTTAGATGTGAAGAAAAAACTTAATATTTTATAAATTTATATATAGTACTAGACTTTGTTTTTAGAAAATAGTATTGTATTTTAAGAAAAGGTATTATTTGGAAAGGATCAAAAATATGTGTGGTTTTGCTGGATATACAGGTGATGTTGATGGAGATAAAAAAGAAATTTTAAAGAAAATGACTGATAAGATTGCCCATAGAGGTCCGGATCAAGAGGGCTTGTTTACTGATGCTGATGTTGCATTAGGATTTAGGAGACTGAGTATTATAGATTTGGATAATGGATCACAGCCGATGTTTAATGAAACTAACGATGTGGCTATCATATTCAATGGTGAAATCTACAATCATTTGGATATTAGGAAAGAACTTATTGAGAAAGGTCATGAATTCGCGAATAACTCAGATACTGAGTGTCTTATCCATGGATATGAAGAATATGGCATAGACATATTGTACAAGCTCCGTGGGATGTTTGCATTTATGATTTATGATTCTAAGAAAAAACTTATGTTTGGAGCAAGAGATTTTTTTGGAATAAAGCCATTTTATTATACAAATACTGGTTCAAATTTAGTTTTCGGATCTGAAATAAAGAGTATATTGGAATTCCCAGGAATAAAAAAAGAAGTTAATGAAGAGGCACTGGAGCAGTATATGAGTTTCCAATACTCAGTTCTTCCAGAAACATTTTTTAAAGGTATTTATAAGTTACCTGCAGGTCACTATATGATTTATAAGGATGGTCAATTGGATATTCATAGATATTTTGATCCAGCTATGGAACCTAAGAAAACTAGCGAAGTGTCTCTTGAGGATACAATAGCAGATATAGAGGAACTAGTTCATGAAACAGTGGATGCTCATATGATAGCTGACGTTGAGGTTGGTTCGTTATTATCCTCTGGCGTTGATTCTAGTTACGTAGTTTCAGAATTTCCAGGAAAGAAGACATTTACTGTAGGATTTTTAGATAAAAACAGTAAATATAACGAGATTAGATATGCGAAGAGTTTAACAGAGGAAATTAAAAAAGAAAATTATAGTAAAAACATTGGAAGTGATGAATATTTTGATGTTATTCCAAAGGTTATGTATTACATGGATGAGCCATTAGCAGATCCTTCATGTATAGCCCTTTATTTTGTGGACCAGTTGGCAGCAGAGCAATTAAAAGTAGTGTTGTCGGGCGAAGGTGCAGATGAATTTTTTGGAGGGTACAATATTTATCACGAGCCAATTTCGCTTAGAGGTTTTAGATTTGTTCCTAGATTTATAAAGAAACCTATAGCAGCACTAGCAAATAAATTGCCAAACTTTAAGGGTAAGAACTTTATTATACGTGGAAGTAAATCTGTGGAAGAACGATTTATTGGCAATGCAAATCTTTTTTCAGTAGCAGAAAGAGAGCAGTTACTTAATACAAAACTTACTCATAAAGCTCCGAAGGACATAGTAAGTGAGTGTTATAAACGTTGTGGTAAGATGAATGATATTGCCAAGATGCAATATATTGATATCAATTTTTGGCTTCAGGGTGATATTTTACTTAAGGCTGATAAAATGAGTATGGCTCATTCTCTTGAGTCAAGAGTACCATTTCTTGATAGAAGAGTATTTGAGTACACTAAAAAGATGCCAATTAATTACAGATGCAATAAAAAGGCAACAAAATTTGCATTTAGATTGGCAGCAAAGCGTCATCTGCCAGAGGCTACTGCAAATAAAAAGAAATTAGGATTTCCTGTGCCAATCCGTGTTTGGCTAAAGGAAGACAAATACTATAACAAAGTCAAAGAAATGTTTGAAAGCAAAGATGCAAAAAACTTTTTTAAAACAAAGGATATCGTTAAACTATTAGAAGATCATAGAGAGGGTAAAGTCGATAATTGTCGTAAGATATGGGCAATATACGTATTCCTCGTATGGTACGATGTATATTTTAACGGAAATATTGCCTACTAGGGGGAAAATGGTCATCGTGTATATATTTGTACAGGAAGAAGTAAGGCAGAAATGCAAAGACATAGTGGACTGGTTACAAACAAGAGGATTAGAATTTTATTTAGAGAGTCATAATGGCAATTGCCAATATGACTCTATTAAATTTTACTAGGCTAGCTTGCGCTCATTATATTATGCTAGTAGGTCACGCACCATTTTGGCATCGAAAATCACTTTTGATATGTGATTAACTTCTATTTGATATAGGGCATTGGCAGCCATATGTTCAGCAGCTTGTTCTAAAGCACGGATGCCAGTGGTGTTAGAGTATTTTTCAATAACGGCATCTACAGCCTCAGACGTAATAACACATTCATCTTCCTTAAGTCCCATACGTCTAAGAACCTTAGGCATAGCGAATTTAGAGAAGATTATTTTCTTTTCTTCAAAAGTATAGTCTGGTATGTCAATAACTGCAAAACGGGACATTAAAGGTGCGCTTATTAGGTCTTTATCATTTGCAGTTGCGATAGGATAAACACCTACGCTAGGAACCATACATTCAATATAATTATCGGTAAAGCCGAGATTGTCAAGAAGTGTGAGGAGTACATCTGCTGGATTTCCATTACCTTTTCCAGAGGATGCTTTATCTAACTCATTGATAATAAATACAAGATTGGATTCGCCTGCCATTGAAAAAGCTTCCATGATAATTCCAGGTTTGGCATTAGAATATATACGTGAACTACCAGTTAACTGTTCAGGATCATTAATAGAACTCATATCTAGAGTAGTCCATGGTAATTTTAGGATACGAGCAACGGCATAAGCAATTTGGGATTTACCTGTTCCGGCGGGACCCACTAAAAGTAGACCATAGGCAGGGAGTGAATGAGTACGGTTAATCTGGATAATAGTCTCAATAATTCTCTGCTTTACACGTTCCATACCATATAGTTCTTCATCTAAAATTCTACGGGCTTCAACAGGATCAATGGATTCAAAGTAATTACTTTTCCATTGTATATTCATCATAATGGAAAGAGCACGCTGGGCATGGCGTCGTTCCTCAGGTGTCACTTCGGAAGAACGGGCAACTGCCAGATTTCTTCTAGCCCAAAGTCTGATGTTAGCAGGCAGGGTTTTGCCTGCACAGGTCATAAAATCCTTGATACTTTGCAGACTGGTAAGTTTCATGCTATCCCCAACTTCAGCAAGATCTTCATCCTCCTCATCAACTTCGTCATTAGGTGAACTACTAACAAATAACCTATCCATCATAAATTGAAGAAAACCATCCTCCGCAGAGAGTTTATTCCCACTGCCCAATGAGGTTTCTTGGATTTTATATACTGCATATCCTTCACTAGTGTTTTCACCTGAGAGACGTACATTAATATGATTTTCGCCTAACCATTTAAGAAGGCTAACAAAGCGTGAATCTACTTTAGTAATATCAGCACTTATGGTTTCATTTTCTTCACTGAATTCAAAGGAAGTTCTCTTTACGAAATTTGTAAACATACCACGAGAGTGATGATTCCAGTTTTTATGATGGTTGTCGATTACTAAAATTGGGTCGCTAGGTGAGGCAGAGGGTTTATTAGAAGAGAATGTAGTGTAGGTACATTCATGAGTTGTTGTTTCGTTTGGGGAATTAGCAAAATCGAATACTGGCATTAGTTTTTCTCCTTTATATTTAAATATTAATAATCTTTAGTTATTTTTAATAAATCAATAGCATATAGGCTCATTATAGCATAAGATGGCTTTTTATGTGAATAAAATGATAAATTAAGTGGATAATTTCCATATTTTAGTCCCATGTAAATTATATATCAAAACACAATATGTGTTGTAAAAGTTCGAAAAATAAAGTATAATATCTGTAAAATAAAACGTAAAAAAGTTCATAAAAAATAAAAATCATAGCCCTTTTTGCATGGATATGATTTTTAAGAAACTTTTCTCAAATATAGAAAGGAGCAAGTCATGAAGAGAAAAAAAATAATTGCAGCGGCTCTTATAGGTACACTTTTAACAGCTTCATTAGCAGGCTGTGATGATAGTATTGAAAATGAAGAAAAAAAATCAATTCAGGAGGACAAGACAGTTTCCGGGAAGGTTGAACTGACCGTATGGGCAGATCCAGATAATATAGCGCTTATGAATCAGATGACTGAAAGCTTTAAACAAAATTATGCGGGGCAAGCAGATTTTGACATTGTGGTAGCTGAGCAAAATGAATCAGAGACAAAGACTATATTATTGGGAGATATACATAACGGAGCAGATGTATTTACTATACCAGATGATCAGTTGCTTAGTATGGTTGCTGCAGGAGCTTTAGTACCAGTGGAAGATGCAGATGAAGTTAAGGCTGCAAATTTAGAAGATGCAGTTTCAGCAGCATCATATAAGGATGTTCTATATGCATATCCATACACAGCTGACAACGGATACTTCCTATACTATGATAAGCGTTATCTTACGGAAGCAGATGTAATGACAATGGATAAACTTTTGGCAGCAGCAAATGCAGCTAATAAAAAGGTATCTATGGAGTTTAGTTCAGGATGGTATTTATATTCATTCTTTGGTAATACAGGATTAAAGTTTGGATTGAATGATGATGGTGTAACCAATAGCTGTAATTGGAATACTACAGCAGGAAGTGTAACAGGTGTTATGATAGCACAGGGATTACTTGATATTACAACTAACCCAGCCTTTGTAGCACAGCCTGATACAGAATTTGTAGAAGGTACTAAATCAGGCGAAATTATAGCAGGTATTAGTGGCGTTTGGAATGCAGTTGCTATAAAAGAAGCCTGGGGCGAAGATTATGGTGCATGTAAACTGCCATCATACACAGTTAATGAAAAGCAGATTCAAATGGCATCATTTACAGGATACAAGATGATGGGTGTAAATTCTTACTCAGAAAATGTAGAATGGGCCCAGAAACTTGCAAGTTGGTTGACAAATGAGCAGAATCAAACATTACGTTTTGAAGTTAAAAATCAGGGACCTTCCAATATAAAAGCTGCTGCATCTGAAGCAGTTAAACAAGTGCCTGCTATTCAGGCAGTTATTTCTCAGAGTAAATATGGAACTCTTCAAAGAGTTGGAAATAGCTATTGGGGTGCATGTGTGGAATTTGCAGATATAATAGCAGCTGGTAATCCAAACGGAGTGCCACTTCAAGAATTAATGGATAATCTTGTTGCGGGTATTACAGCTTCCGCAGTGAATTAGGAGGAGAAACCATGAAAAATAAAAAGAAGAAAAATAAACGTATTGGAATCAAGACGCTCATTCTCATTCCTATTACAATATTAGGTATTGTAGCTGTTATTTCCAACCTAGTTGCTATAAATAACATTAGATCTGTAAATTCAAATGCGAGTGAGATTGCAGATGAGTATATGATGAGTATTACTCAACTTGCGAAGATTCAAGAGGGAACTCAGGAAATACATACTGATGCGTTATCTCATATTATTGCAACAGACATAAATACTCTTATAGAGTTAGTTGATAAAATCAGAGAAGATGAAGAGAATTTAGAAGCCGCCCTTAATACATATCAAGATGAAGGTTTACTACGTGAAGAAGATAAAACAGCCTTTGAGAAGTTATTAAAAAACTACAAAGATATGAAGTATGAAATTGCAAGTCTTATGGCATTTAGTGCAAATGGTGATAATGCATCGGCCTATGCTATAGCAAATGGACCAATTGCAGAATATAGTAATACTATTCAAACACAAATTGACAAGATGACTGCAAATGCAAATGCGGGTGCGGCCGAAGCAAGAGATGAATTATCCACAGTATATAAATCAGCCATAATCGGTAGTGTAGTTTATATAGTGATATTTAATGTAGCATTACTAGCAACATTTATCTGTGTAATTAAATTCCTTATTCAGCCGATTACACGTACAAATAAAGAAATTAGAGATATTATCACCCACATTGATGAGGGTCAGGGCGATCTTACAAAGAGAGTAAGTATTGTATCTATCTCAGAAATTGCAGATCTTGGTCATGGATTCAATATTTTTATGGATAAGTTGCAAACAATTCTTAAGATGATTATTGAAAATACCCGTCATATGGAGACAGTTGTTGCAGAAGTTCAAGAAAGCGTTATTACATCCAATGAAAGTGCTAGTGATCTTTCAGCAGTTACAGAAGAACTTGCTGCTACTATGCAGGAGGTAGGAAATTCAGCAGGAGATATTAATGAAAATACAATATCTGTTCGTACAGATGTTGATATTATAGCTGAAAAGTCTGATGAGATTAATGAATACACCAAACAAATGAAACAACATGCTGAAAAGATGGAAAAAGATGCTCAGTCAAATATGGAAGAGACTAGTATTAAAGTTGAAAACATCCTTAATGTATTAAATAAAGCAATAGAAGAAAGTAAGAGCGTTGACCAAGTCAATGAACTTACCAATGAAATTTTGAATATTTCAAGTCAAACAAACTTACTCGCTCTTAATGCATCTATTGAGGCAGCTAGAGCAGGAGAGGCAGGAAAAGGATTTGCAGTAGTTGCCGATGAAATCAGACAGTTAGCAGATTCAAGCCGCGAGACAGCAAATAGAATTCAAAATATCAACAGTATTGTTACAAATGCGGTGCATAATCTTTCGGGTAATGCCAATAATCTGGTTGAGTATATGAATGATTCGATATTACCAGAATTTGCAGACTTCGTTGAAAGCGGTGTAGAATACAAGCAAAATGCATCTTATATTGAAAATGTAATGAACGAGTTTAATGAAAAGACTGATAAACTCAAGAAGGAAATGGAAGAAATCGTTGAATCTATTGTTACCATTACACACGCTATTGAAGAAGGTGCTAAAGGTGTTACAGGAGCAGCCGAAAGTACTCAGCAGCTTGTTCTTGATATGGAGAAGATTAATGATCGTATGCAGATGAATCAGGAAATTGCTGGTACATTACAGCAGGGAATTGATGTGTTTAAAGAATTCTAATATATAAAAAAAGTTTTTGCCCCAGGAATTGGTATTGCAAAACATAGTATTGTAGAATACTTCCATAGTTTAATATTAGGATCGGAGGAATTAAACCAACCGCTCAATTGTTAGATTTTAGATTTAACTTTTGGAGGAGGTTCAATTCCTCCAATCTTTTTATTTAAGATGGATGTGACACATCAGGAGAAAAACGGTTTATTTAAGAAAATATGGTATTATTAATTATAAATAGATATTAACTATATTATGAAAGGAAGCATAGAAGATGAAAGATATGTCCTTGATGAGAGAAAAGGAAAACAGCATAAATAATTATATAAATGTAAAAGAACATATATATATCGCTATAGATTTAAAATCCTTCTATGCTTCTGTGGAATGTGTAGCAAGGGGATTAAATCCTATGACAACAAATCTTGTGGTAGCCGATCCTTCCCGGACAGAAAAGACAATTTGTCTTGCTGTTTCACCATCTCTTAAGGAATATAAAATATCTGGAAGAGCGAGATTGTTTGAAGTACAACAAAGATTAAAAGAAATAAAGCAGCAAACAGGTGAGGATGTGGAGTATATTATAGCTCCTCCTCAGATGGCAAAGTACATGGAAGTCTCTTCAAATATCTATGAAATATATCTTAAATATGTTAGTCCAGAAGATATTCATGTTTATAGTGTAGATGAATGTTTTATAGATGTAACAAATTATCTAAAACTTTATCAAATATCCGCCCATGATTTGGCAGTGGAAATGATACATGATGTGCTATCTACAACTGGTATTACAGCTACAGCGGGGATAGGAACTAACTTGTATTTGAGTAAAATAGCTATGGACATGGTTGCGAAGCACGTTACCCCAGATAAAGACGGAGTACGTATAGCTATGCTTGATGAAGAGACATACAGAAAAAAATTATGGGACCATAGACCTATTACCGATTTTTGGAGAGTAGGAAGTGGAATAGCGAAGAGACTTGAAAAAAGTGGGATGTACACTATGGGAGATATAGCAAGAACATCAGTGGTAAATCCAGAGCTTTTTTATAAAATATTAGGTGTTGATGCAGAATTATTAATTGATCATGCATGGGGATATGAACCTTGTAGTATAGCAGACATTAAATCATACAAGCCTACCACAAACAGCCTTTCCTCGGGACAAGTTTTACAATCGCCATATGACTACAAAAAAACAAGGATTATTGTGCAGGAGATGACAGATTTACTTGTTTTAGATATGGTGGATAGAGGTTTGGTAACAGATAGTATTACACTTACAATTGTATATGATAGATGTAATGTTGATGGGGGCAAATACAAGGGCATGGTGACTTATGACCATTATGGAAGGGCTGTTCCTAAACCAGCTAATGGAACCTGCAATCTTGGTACAACTACTAGTAGCACCAAAAAAATAATGACAGGTGTTATGAAACTATTTGATGAAATAGTTTCAAGGGATTTAATGGTGAGAAAAATTGAAATTTGCGCTAATAATCTTGTGGAAGAGGCTTACGAGCAGTTGGATTTATTTACTGATCCTGCTCAACTTGCTAGAGAGCGAAAAATGCAGGAGGCTATTATTGATATAAAAAAGAAATTTGGAAAAAACTCCATCTTAAAAGGGATGAATCTAGAGGAAGGTGCAACAAGCATAGAAAGAAATAACCAAATTGGTGGACATAAAGCTTAGGAGAAAAACATGGTAAAAAATCCAGTATCATTAAATGAATTGGTCAGTCATAAATATGATGACATTATAAATATGGAATATCCATTAAAGAATGCAGATACTATCAAACATCCGAGAATGTCTATTCAAAACAGAGCAAAAATATTTGCACCGTGTGCTACATTAAAAGGATATGAGAAAGCTATTGAAGCAAAACAAAGGATAGTTGTTGATAAAATCGAATTATCAGAGGAGACAAAAGAATTTCTGGATATGCAGCTAAATAAAATTAATAATTTATTACTACAAAAGAAACATCCTATTATTACAGTAGTGTATTTTCAGGGTGACAACAAAAATATAGATGAAAAAGGTGAATATATTCAGTTTACTGGGATGGTGGCAAAACTAAACGTGGTATCGAGAATTATTCAGATTGTAGAAAAAAGAATATTCTTCGATGATATATATGCTATTACAGGAGAAGAAATGGAGATATTATAGGCATGATGGACAATAGGAAACATACTGGTTGTTGGGTTAGAGAGGATAATGGGAAAAAAGTAAAAAATGTAGAAAATGGTAAATCTAGTAGTTGTACTAGCGCTTATTTTATGGTAGAATATGGACATATTATGGTAGATATTACAATTCATAAATAAGAAATATATTAAAGTGAGAGAATATCATGGAAGCAAAGGAATGTATTAAAACAAGAAGAAGTATAAGAAAATTTACTAATGATAAAGTAACAAAAGAAGAATTTGAAGAATTGATTGCATTATCTTCATTTGCACCAAGTTGGAAAAACTCACAAACAAGTAGATATACAGTGGTATTGGATGAAGAAATAAAAGAAAAAATAGCAAAAGAATGTATGATGAATCACAAAGGTAATGAAAATACCATTTTAGGTGCGCCGGCAATAATAATATTAACAACTGTTAATTCTCGCTCAGGATATGAAAGAGATGGTTCATTCACAACAAGTAAAGAAACACATTGGCAGTCATTTGATGCTGGAATAGCAGCACAAACACTGTGTTTGGCAGCACATACCTTGGGACTTGGAACAGTTATTATGGGTATTTATGATGAAGAAAATGTAGCAGAAGTTCTAAACATTCCAGAAGAACAGTCTGTTTCAGCAATTATAGCTATTGGACATCCAGTAGAAATACCAGATGCGCCAAAGAGGAAAGAAGTTGAAACGTTGCTTGCATACAAATAAAAATATATTGTGTGGGATAATGTATCTAAAATAGAAACAATAAATGAATAAAAGATATTTCAATAAAAATATCACATAAAAAACAAACAGGAGGTAGTACTATGTCAGTATTAACAATAACAAGTGAAAATTTTAAAGAAGAGGTATTGGACAGCAAGGAAGTAGTTTTATTGGATTTCTGGGCATCTTGGTGTGGTCCATGTCAAATGTTATCTCCAGTAATTGATGAAGTTGCAGAAGAACTTAGTAATGTAAAAGTTGGAAAAATAAATGTGGACGAGCAGGAAGAATTGGCTAGAAAATATGGTATTATGACTATTCCTACACTTGTAGTGATTAAAGATGGTGTAGAGATTAATCGTTCAGCGGGTGTTATTCCTAAGGAATCTATCTTGAATTTAGTAAAGTAAGTTATGGAGAAAATCCTGTGAACAATAAATGGCGAGAATTGGGCTAAGTAATATATACAGTTTTAACAAAACTCATGCACCGACAGGGTTCGATTCAATAATCCAACACTTAGAAAAAACGTCATTGCAGGGTATACGGGGTTCGACTGTATAAATCAACACTTCGGCTATAGAGAAATAGAGACGAGTGTACTCAACGGATGTTTTAAGAAGTAGAAAACAAGGGAAATATTGATTGCTGGGGTATTTGGATACGACAGCACAAGAAAACACTTAGCCGAGTGTGGTTATCACACAGGGGCTTTATGAAAATGAAATACCATCTGCAAATAGCGGATGTGTAAATAGATAAAAAGGAGCAGAGGGGACAATATTGATTGGAGAACATTATGAAAGATAAATTTGCGGTGTCCATGTTCGGACAAAAACGACTGTCCCGTGAGGGTGGGATAGAAGTTGTTGTAAAGGAACTATGCACCAGAATGGCACGAGATGGATGTCAGGTTACCTGTTACAACAGATCCGGTCATCATGTGAGCAGTGCAGAGTATGACAATAAAATTGAATATGATGGAATCCGACAGAAGTTTGTTCCGACCATTGAAAGAAAAGGCCTTGCAGCTGTGAGTTCCTCTTTTTTTGCGGCTCTGTACAGTGCTTTCGGAAGATATGATGTGGTACATATCCATGCAGAGGGACCGGCCTTTTTCGCGTGGCTGCCAAAGATGTTCGGCAAAAGAGTGGTCGTAACGATCCATGGCATCGACTGGCAACGCGAAAAATGGAAATCTGGCTTTGGTTCCAAGTTTATTGCAAATGTCAACATAAAACCTACATTTTTATGTTGACATTTGCACTATGCACACATCTTTTGTTTTTATACGGAATTAGAGCGTTAGAAAAAGTGTTGGGAATGCAGATTCACACATTTCCGGTAGGTGGTGCTTTCCTTATTGTTGTAATAGCAGAAGTTATATTGATAAAGTTGATGCCTAGCAAGTGCTGGAAATTATTTGGAAAATAAATATGGAGAAGAAAAGGAAAAATATGAACACAACATTACTTATCATGGCGGCCGGTATCGGCAGCCGATTTGGAGCAGGAATTAAACAGTTGGAACCGGTGGATGATGCTAACCATATTATTATGGACTACTCGATCCATGACGCAATCGAGGCGGGCTTCAACCATGTGGTATTTATTATCCGCAAGGATATCGAGAAGGAATTCAAAGAGGCCATTGGAGATCGTATTGCCTCTATTTGTTCTTCTCATAATGTAACTGTGGATTACGCTTTCCAGGATATCAACGATATTCCGGGAGAACTTCCGGCAGGCCGGACAAAGCCGTGGGGAACTGGTCAGGCCGTGCTTGCAGTAAAGAATGTTATCAACACTCCGTTTATTGTGATCAATGCAGATGATTATTATGGAAAGGAAGGCTTCAAGGCTGTCCATGAGTATCTGGTGAGTGGTGGCAAGTCCTGTATGGCCGGATTTGTGCTGAAGAACACCCTGTCTGATAACGGCGGTGTGACCCGTGGCATCTGCAAGATGGATGATCAGAACAATCTGACTGAGGTTGTGGAAACCAAGAACATCGTCAAGACTGAAGCTGGAGCAGAGGCAGATGGCGTAGCTGTTGATGTGAATTCTCTTGTTTCCATGAACATGTGGGGATTGACACCAGAGTTTCTGGATGTACTGGAAGAAGGCTTCAAAGAGTTCTTTAAGAAAGAAGTGCCGGGTAATCCACTGAAAGCGGAGTATCTGATTCCTGTTTTCATCGGTGAGCAGCTGAAAGAAGGCAAGATGTCCGTAAAGGTTCTAAGAACCAATGACACCTGGTATGGTATGACCTACCACGAAGATGTCGCAGCAGTAAAGGATAGCTTTAAAAAGATGCTGGAGAGCGGTGTGTACAAGGATAATCTGTTCAGTGATCTCTAAACAATGATGAAGGAAACTATTGATTTATTCGGGAAGATCCTCACAAACATCCTAACTGCACTATATGAGCCGTTTGGCTTTTCGCTTCTTCTTTCCTTTTTGGCCATGTTTTTCTATCTGTATGCGTATGAGCCTACCGCAGCAGGCAAAGGATGGAAGAACGCCATAGTGACTTGGTATCAGAAATTCAAAGAGAGCGTGTTCTTTCGGAAGTTGTTCTTACTGGCCTTTGTGACATCAATGATTTTGTTTAGGACGTTACTAAACCGTAATCTATGGCTAAATCCTTTGTCCGATGTCATGGGTGGCTGGGGCATCTGGGAGACCGTGAACGGCGAGCAGAAACTGACTACCGAGTGCATCGAGAATGTGATCATGATGGTGCCGTTTAGTTCTGTAGTGCTGTGGACGTTCGAAGAAAAGATAGGTAATGACTGGAAGAAGATATTGTGGCAAAACGGAAAGATAGCATTTATCTTTTCTGTAAGCATAGAGATGCTGCAATTATTGCTTCGATTGGGAACATTCCAGCTATCCGACATCTTCTATAACACAGTCGGCGGAGTAGTAGGCGGCTTGGTGTACTATGCGACGATGAAGGCAAGAAAGCGTCTGTAAAAGAGTATAGTTTTGTGATATACTAAAAAAAGAGACTTTTATGTTGTTCTCATACCTACACAATACTTAATTTAAACGATTATAATTTTGGAAAGAGGTTTGTGTCCTATGCCCAGAACTAAAGGTAGTAAGAATAAGCCCAAGACTGTGACTGCAGATTTTGCAACACAGATTGCAGAAAAGCAGTCCGCAAAGGAAGCACTCACAGCCGAGATCGCATCCATCACCGCCAACATTGACACTTTGAAGGCTGACCTGAAAGAAAAGAAGACTGCTCTGAAGAAAGCCGAAAAAGAAGTGGCAACTTTGGAATCGAAGAAGACAAAGGCAGATGCTAAGGCCGCTGAAGAAGCAAAGAAGATCGAGGCAGAGGCTGTACTGAAGAAGTTGCTGGCAAGCGGTATGAGTGCGGATGAGAATTCCGTGGTGAAAAACATTTAGTACAAGTGTTGTCTGACAAGAAAAATGTAGAATTTGTTCTAAATGCAAACATAAAAGAGTTGATTGGTACAAATAGTCTTGAAGCGATAAAAGTAGAAAGTACTATAGATGGTGCAAACCGAGAAATAAAGGTATCCGGATTATTTATAGCAATCGGACAAATGCCTGAAACTAAAGCGTTTGAGTCAGCTGTGGATATTGATAAATTAGGCTACATTATTGCAAAAGAAGATTGTAAGACGAATGTGCCAAGTGTGTTTGTGGCAGGAGACTGCAGAACAAAGTCTGTAAGGCAATTGACAACGGCGGCTGCAGATGGAGCGGTAGCAGCAATTGCAGCAGCTTCTTATATAGATGAAAACTAGATCCTATTCTTATTTTGGTTTAGTTGGTTTCCAGCAATAGGAATTGCAGGTGCAGCGTACGCAACGGTAATTGGACAAATAATTGCACTGGTTTCAGCGATTGTAATACTAATTAGGACATACAAAAAAATAGTAATTCCTATGACTAAATAAAATGTGAATATGTCTAATTTAGGTCAAAACTAATAAGTTTAAATTAAATTAAAACTTGTGGAAGTGAAAAAGTCGTGGTATAATAATTTCAACTTGTACATTAACAATTAAATATTTATATTTTAGACAGGGGAGCTTGTGCGTCAGGCTGAGAGGAAGTCATTAACTTCGACCCTATAACCTGATTTGGATAATGCCAACGTAGGAAGTGACTCAATATTGCTTTTTAAAGGAGATACCATATCGGTATCTCCTTTTTTAGTAACTCTTATTAGTAACTTAAGATAATATATGATACGAATACAAATAATAGTAGTTCTATCTACAGTAACTACTACATTTCTAGACGTTTATTCAGCAGGAATAAGTTTAGAAAGTATATCAAAAAAGTTGAAAAGTAAATACATGCAGATTGTGGTTTGTATATTAGGAATTGGAATTGCTTTTTTTGCTCCAGGTGCAGGGTTTGAAGGATTTCTATATCTTATAGGTTCGGTTTTTGCACCTATGACGGCCATATTAATAACGGATTATTTTATCTTAAAAAAAGATAGTTCTGATAGAAAAGTTAATATAATAAATTTTATTATATGGATAATTGGGTTTGGAATCTATCGTGTGTTTATGAGAATTGATACACCATTTGGCAGCACGCTGCCAGTAATGATTATCATTGCAATAATATGCATTTTGATAAATTTTATAAAAAACTATGGAGGTAGAAAAAATGTTTAGTCAAAAATTAGAAAATGTAAGGAAAATGACACCACTCATACACAACATTACTAACTATGTAACGGTTAATGATTGTGCCAATGTTTTACTTGCTTGTGGAGGATCACCAATAATGTCAGATGATATAGATGATGTATATGATATTGCGACTATTTGTGGTGGGCTAAATATAAATATTGGAGCATTGAACAAAAATACTATCCCATCTATGTTTATGGCAGGAAAAAGGGCTAATGAGTTAAATCATCCTGTTATTTTAGATCCAGTAGGTGTAGGTGCATCCAAACTTCGTACGCAAACAGCATATAAATTACTTGATGAAGTGAAATTTAGTGTTATCCGAGGAAATATTTCAGAGATAAAGGCTTTAGTATTTGGAAGTGGTTCTACAAAAGGTGTGGATGCAGATGTAGCAGATGAGGTAAACAGCGAAAATTTAGAAACCACCATACAATTTGCAAAAGAATTTTCAAAAAAAACAGGAGCAGTTATTGCAATTACAGGAGCGATGGATATTGTGGCTGATTATAAATATGCATATGTAATCAAAAATGGACATACTATGATGAGTAAAATTACAGGAACAGGTTGTATGCTTACAGCAATGATAGCAGCATATATTGTTGCAGAAAAGTCAGTAGGTAACGATATGTTAGAAGCAGTGGCAGCAGCTACTTGCGCTATGGGACTTTGTGGTGAAAGAGCTCATTCGCGATTAACTAAGAGGGATGGAAATGCTACATATAGAAATTATATAATTGATGAAATATATAATCTAGACGGAAAGACGCTGGATGAGGGAGCTAAGTATGAAATGCAATAGAGAAATTTTAAAACTTTATGCAGTAACTGATAGAGCTTGGAGTGATAAAAAAACTCTGATATGTCAAATTGAAGAGGCGCTTTCTGGCGGAGTTACCTGTGTACAATTAAGGGAGAAAAATTTATCCGACGAGAAATTTTTAGAAGAAGCTTTAGAAGTAAAAAAAATATGCCAGGGATATAATGTACCATTTATCGTAAATGATAATGTAAAAGTAGCCTGTGAGTGTAATGCAGACGGGATTCACGTAGGGCAAGGTGATATGGTCGCCTGTAACGTTAGAGAAAAAATTGGAAGTGGTATGATACTAGGCGTATCCGTTCAGACAGTAGAAGAAGCCATTAAGGCATGGAATGACGGAGCGGATTATCTAGGAGTAGGAGCGGTGTTTTCCACATCTACAAAACTTGATGCTGTGAATGTAAGTTCTAAAACCCTGGAGACCATTTGCAAAGCTGTTCCTATCCCGGTGGTAGCTATAGGAGGAATTACAAAAGAAAACATTTATGAACTTAAAGGTACAGGAGTGGATGGTGTAGCATTGGTATCGGCAATATTTGCAAAAGATGATATAACAAATGAATGTAGAAAACTTCTTGAAATATCAGAGAAATGTTTCTATATGTAGAAGGAGAAAAAATGAAAAAAGTTCTTACGATAGCAGGTTCAGATTCAAGTGGAGGAGCTGGAATTCAAGCTGATATTAAAACAATAACAGTTCATAATATGTATGCAATGAGTGCGATTACAGCACTTACAGCTCAAAATACAACAGGTGTATACGCAGTAATGGAGGCAACTCCTGAATTTGTAGCAAACCAGTTGGATTGCATTTTTACAGATATTTTCCCAGATGCTGTAAAAATAGGAATGGTATCCAACAGTGAAATAATTAAAGTAATAGCAGAAAAATTAAAGAAGTATGGTGCAAAAAACATAGTAATTGATCCTGTCATGGTATCCACAAGCGGAAATAAGCTAATAGATGATAAGGCAATGGATACTCTAATTAATATTCTGTTACCCTTGGGTGATGTCATTACCCCAAACATTCCTGAATCAGAGGTTTTGTGTGGATTTACTATTGTAAATGAAAATGAAATGGTAGAGGCTGCAAAAGTTATATCACATAAAACCAATAAAGCTGTGTTAGTTAAGGGTGGACATCTTGTAAACGATGCAATTGATTTACTTTACGAACGCGATACTATAAAATGGTATAAATCAGAGAGAATTAACAATAACAATACTCATGGAACAGGATGTACACTTTCAGCAACTATTGCTTGCAATTTAGCAAGTGGAAAAAGTCTAGACGAAAGTATTACCTGCGCTAAAGAATATCTGACGGGTGCATTAAGAGCAGGATTAAATCTTGGCAAAGGCAGTGGACCACTGAGGCATACATACATTATTGAAAAGTAAGAAGAAGGTTTGAGATTATGAGTCTCAAACCTTTTTTATAGTTAGTTTATTAATTAGGTTAATTGGTCAAAGAAGAAATACCGAATTTTCAACTTCCATTAATATACATCATCTAAGTAAAGATAATATAACATAGAAAAATCTTGACATCCATAAAAAATTAGAATATACTATCCAAAATGGAAATGAAAATCATTATCAATTACAGAAAAGAGGATGAGATTATGCCGTTATCAATGGTAAGTATTGGTGAAAAAAGTATTATTAAAAAAGTTGGAGGGAAAGAGGAAACTCGTAAATTTCTTGAAAACCTTGGATTTGTAACTGGTGGGACTATAACAGTTGTATCTTCTATGAGTGGCAACATTATAGTAAATGTTAAGGATTCCCGAGTGGCCATGGGTAAAGATATGGCAAATAAAATTTATGTTTAAAGTGTAATTAAAGGAGCACAAAAATGGAAAAAAATACAAATACATTACGCGGTATAGCCTGTGGTCAAACAGTTAAAGTTGTAAAAGTTGCAGGTGAAGGACCAGTAAAAAGACGTATTATGGATATGGGTATTACAAAGGGTGTAGAAATCTATGTAAGAAAAGTTGCACCTCTTGGAGATCCAATAGAAGTAACCGTACGTGGATATGAATTGTCACTTAGAAAAGCAGATGCTGACATGATAATCCTTCAGTAATTTAAATTTTAGAAAAGGAGCGCTAGAATGTCTATAAAAATTGCATTAGCTGGTAATCCAAACAGTGGTAAAACAACTTTATTTAATGCTCTTACAGGTTCAAATCAATTTGTTGGTAACTGGCCAGGTGTTACGGTTGAAAAAAAAGAAGGTAAATTAAAAGGTTTTAAGGATGTTACTATAATGGATTTACCTGGTATTTATTCACTATCTCCATATACTTTGGAAGAAGTAGTTGCCAGAAACTATCTTATAAATGAAAGACCAGATGCTATTTTAAACATAGTGGATGGAACAAATATTGAAAGAAATTTATATTTATCGACACAGCTTTTAGAGTTAGGAATTCCAGTAGTTATAGCAATAAATATGATGGATATTATCGAGAAAAATGGCGATAAGATACATATTGATGAGTTAAGTAAAAGTCTTGGATGTGAAGTGGTTGAAATTTCAGCTTTAAAAGGTAAGGGAATTTTTGAAGCAGCAAAGATGGCTATTGGGGCAGCTAATAGCAAGAAAGCCACTACTATACATAAATTTGATGAAAAATTAGAATCTGTTATTGATAAAGTATTAAGTAAACTTGCAAGTGATATCAAGGAAGAGCAAAAGAGATTTTTTGCTATTAAACTTATAGAAAAAGATGAAAAAATTGGTGAGCAATTATCGGTGATTCCTGATGTATCGTCAGAAATCTCAATACTTGAGGAGACTTTTGATGATGACACAGAAAGCATTATTACTAATGCTAGGTATGAGTACATATCATCCATTATAAAGAATTGTTACACAAAGACTAAAAAGAGTTCTACAAACATATCTGACAAGATAGATAAGATTGTTACCAATAGATGGGCAGCATTACCTATTTTTGCAATTATAATGTTCCTTGTCTACTACATCAGTGTAACTACAGTCGGTACATGGGCAACAGACTGGGCAAATGATGGAGTATTCGGAGAAGGCTGGAATTTATTTGGCATAGATATTCCAGGCATTCCAGTTATTATAGGAAATGGACTTGAAGCGATAAATTGTGCCGATTGGCTCTCTAGTTTAATACTAGACGGCATTATTGCAGGTGTTGGAGCAGTTCTTGGATTCGTTCCACAGATGCTTGTATTATTTGCATTCCTTGCATTTTTAGAATCTTGTGGATATATGGCAAGAGTAGCATTTATTATGGATAGAATTTTCCGTAAGTTTGGTCTTTCTGGAAAATCATTTATACCTATGTTGATTGGTAGTGGATGTGGTGTTCCTGGTATCATGGCATCAAGAACCATTGAAAATGATAGGGACCGTAAGATGACAATTATGACAACCACCTTCATTCCTTGCGGTGCAAAACTTCCAATTATTGCTCTAATTGCAGGTGCATTATTTGATGGAGCGTGGTGGGTTGCACCAAGTGCCTATTTTGTTGGAATAGCGGCTGTTGTAATATCGGGTATTATCTTGAAAAAGACTAAGATGTTCGCAGGAGATGTAGCACCGTTTGTTATGGAGTTGCCAGCATATCATATGCCAACAGTAGGAAATGTACTTAGAAGCATGTGGGAAAGAGGTTGGTCGTTCATCAAAAAAGCAGCTACAATTATTCTGTTATCCACAATTGTTTTGTGGTTCCTGATGAATTTTGGTTGGGTTGATGGATCATTTGCAATGTTAGAGGCCGAGCAACTTGATAGCAGTATATTAGCAAAAATAGGTAGCCTTATTGCACCAATATTTGCACCTCTTGGATGGGGTGATTGGAAAATGTCTGTTGCAGCAGTTACAGGTCTTATTGCTAAGGAGAATGTAGTTGGTACATTTGGAATATTATATGGTTTTGCAGAAGTAGCAGAAGATGGATCGGAAATTTGGAGTAATCTAGCAAGTAATATGAGTGCTATTGCAGCATACTCATTTCTTGTTTTCAATCTTTTATGTGCACCATGTTTTGCAGCGATGGGTGCAATTAAAAGAGAAATGAATAATGCAAAATGGTTCTGGTTTGCAATAGGATACCAGACAATACTTGCATACGTAGCGGCTTTATGTGTATATCAGATAGGAATGTTAATTACTGCAGGTGTATTTGGCATAGGAACAGTAGCCTCTTTTGCAATAGTTTTGATATTTATTTATCTGTTATTCAGACCTAATAAAGATAGTAGGAAACGTAGTGCTAATAAATAAAACTAATGAAGATAGAAAGTTTATATTAGAAGAAAAATTTAAGAATATAGAAAAACTATGTGGAGGTGATTTACTATGGCAGGAACAGTAATAGTTTTGGCTGTACTAATATGTATAGTCTCTATAATAATTAAAGGAATGATAAATGACAAAAGAAATGGAAAGTCAATTCAATGTGGTGGAGACTGCAAACACTGTGGCGGTCATTGTCATTAATTAAAAATCAAGCAAACATTCAATTAAATACTCAAATAGACATTAATTCTCAAAAAAGAGGTACTTATTTCAATATGATATAAGTATCTCTTTTTTTATTGAAGAGGTATAGAAACGAAAAAAAGTTAAAAATGTTGTATATAAGAGGATTTGGCCACAGTAAATGTACATAAACAAAAATGGTTTGACAATCAAAAGGTTTTATAATAAAATAATTAGAAAGTAAAACAAAAATATGTTGCACTTTCCAATTATTTTTATGAAAGAAGAATATTATGACAGGAAAAATAGTAGGTACAGGAAGTTATTCACCTGACTGCGTATGGGATAATGACTTCATTGCGACCATGGTAGAGACCAATGATGAGTGGATTAAGGAGAGAACTGGAATAGCTAGACGTCATATTGCAAAGGAAGTATCTAATACTAAGATGGCTATAGAAGCAGGAAAAAGAGCATTGGCAGATAGCAATGTTAGACCAGAGGATATTGATGTGGTTATTGTTTGTACTATGTCACCAGACAATACACTTCCTTGTATGGCATGTATAGTTCAAAATGAAATTGGAGCTATAAATGCTTTCGGATATGATTTGAATGCAGCTTGCTCAGGATTTTTATTTGCATATAACACTGTTTTGTCATATATGGAATTAGGAATAGTGAAAAATGCACTTATTGTAGGAAGTGAAAAATTATCTGGAGTAGTGGATTGGACAGATAGAGGCACATGTATTCTTTTTGGAGATGGTGCTGGTGCAGTAGTAGTAAGTGCTGTAGATGGTGCAAGTCATATGATTATGCATTCTGATGGAAAAAAGGGCAACGCTTTAACGCTTAGTGAAAATAGTAAGATGTATATGGATGGTCAAGAAGTGTTTAAGTTTGCAGTAAAAAAAGTTCCCGAAAGTATTAATGAACTTTTAGAAATAAGCGAAATGACAGTTTCGGATATTGATTTATTTGTACTACATCAGGCAAATAGAAGAATTGTTGAGTCAGTAGCAAAGAAACTTAAATGTGATATAGATAAATTTCCTATGAATCTAGATGAATATGGAAATACATCATCAGCAAGTATTCCACTGCTTTTAGATGAACTGAAAAAAGATGGAAAACTTGTAGAAGGAAATCGAATTATTATATCTGGATTCGGCGCAGGTCTATCTTGGGGATCAACTTTAATAGAAATTTAAGATTAAGCTACTAGGCATCAAGTTATTAATCATTAAGATATTAAGATTAGATGTTTTAGAAAATTCATAAAGCAAAAAACGTAACAAAGTAAATTCTGGCCCAGCCAGAGTGCACAAATAAAAAAAGAAAGAGTGAAAAAAGTGAAAAGCAAAATTACGGAACTTTTAAACATTGAATATCCTGTTATTCAAGGAGGTATGGCATGGGTTGCAGAGTATCATTTAGCAGCAGCTGTATCTAATGCAGGTGGATTAGGACTTATAGCAGCGGCAAATGCACCAGGTGAATGGGTTAGAACTCAAATCAGAGAGGCTAAGAAATTGACAGATAAACCTTTCGGTGTAAATATAATGCTCTTAAGTGAAAATGCAGATGAAGTAGCACGTATTGTTGTGGAAGAAGGCATAAAGGTAGTTACTACTGGAGCTGGTAATCCTGAGAAATATATGAGCCAGTGGAAAGAGGCGGGTATTATAGTTATTCCTGTAGTAGCTTCAGTGGCTATGGCAAAGAGAATGGAAAAATACGGTGCCGATGCCGTTGTAGCAGAAGGAACAGAAGCTGGTGGTCATATTGGAGAGACAACTACAATGGTATTGATTCCTCAAATTAGAGACGCTATAAGCATTCCTCTTATTGCAGCCGGTGGCGTTGCCGATGGCAGAGGAATGGCAGCAGCCTTTATGTTAGGTGCCGATGGTGTGCAAATTGGAACTCATTTTGTGGTTACAAAGGAATCAATAGTTCATCAAAATTACAAGAATAGCATTTTGAAAGCTAAAGATATTGATACTCGTGTTACAGGAAGAAGCACAGGTCATCCAGTTAGAGCTATTAGAAATAATCTTACAAGAGAATATTTACAGTTGGAAGAACGAGGAGCGTCTTTTGAAGAATTAGAAAGACTTTCACTTGGAGGACTTCGAAAAGCAGTTGTTGATGGTGATGTGAATAATGGTAGCTTAATGGCTGGACAGAGTGCAGGTTTAGTAAACAATGAATATACTTGCAAAGAATTTGTAGAAAAATTAGTATCCGAAGCGGATAAACTCTTGAAAATTAATCAGTAATTGGAGGACATATGAATAAATTAGCATTTATCTATCCTGGACAGGGAGCTCAAAAAGTTGGAATGGGAAAAGATTTTTATGACAACAGTGCTTGTGCAAAGGAAATATTTACAAAAGCAGATGATATTTTAGATATAGAAGTTACAAAAACTTGTTTTGAAGAAAACGACAAACTAGATAGTACAGCATATACCCAGCCTTGCTTAGTTACAACATGTCTTGCTATAACAAAGGAATTGAATGAAAGAGGAATTTATCCAGATGTAACAGCAGGATTAAGCCTTGGTGAATATGCAGCGATTGCAGCAGCAGGAGCTATCTCGTACAAAGACGCAATTAAATGCGTTCGTAAGAGAGGTATATATATGGAGGAAGCAGTACCATCTGGGAAAGGAGCTATGGCAGCAGTCCTTGGTATGGAGACAGAAGATATAGAAAATGTTATTGCTCCTATAGATGGGGTTACAATAGCAAATTACAACTGCCCAGGTCAGATAGTTATAACAGGTAAAAAGGCAGCAGTTGAAGAAGGAATGGAAAAACTTAAAGAAGCAGGTGCAAAAAGATGTCTAATGCTAAATGTTAGTGGACCATTTCACTCACCTTTCTTAAAAGAGGCAGGTCAAAAGCTAGGTAACGTTTTAGATAATATTGAAATTACATCATTAAAAGTTCCTTATGTAGCTAATGTAAATGCAAGTTATGTTGAGGACTGCACACAGATAAAAGACTTATTGATAAATCAAGTGTACTCATCTGTAAGATGGCAGCAAAGCGTTGAAAAAATGATTGATAACGGAGTTGATACCTTTGTAGAAATCGGGCCAGGAAAGACACTTGCAGGATTTATTAAGAAGATAAATAAAGAAGTTACTGTATTAAACATTTCAAATATGGAAGATATAGGAGAATTATTATGTTACATGGAAAAATAGCAATGGTAACTGGAGCATCAAAGGGTATCGGTAGAGAAATAGCGATTACCTTGGCGAATAATGGAGCAACCGTTATTGTTAATTACAACGGCTCACAAGAAAAAGCAAAAGAAACTTGCGACTTAATCGAAAGTGCAGGCGGAACATGCGAGATGATGAAGTTTAGTGTAGCAGATAGTGAAGAAGTAAGTACTGCAGTTAAAGATATAACAGCGAAATACGGCGGAATAAATATTTTAGTAAATAATGCAGGAATTACAAGAGATGGATTAGTTATGAAAATGTCCGAGGAAGATTTTGATAGTGTTATTGCTACAAATCTTAAAGGTACATTTAATACAATAAAAGCAGTTAGTAGACAGATGATGAAGGCTCGCGAAGGCAGAATCATTAACATTTCTTCTGTATCAGGTGTACTAGGAAATGCAGGTCAAGCAAATTATGCGGCGTCAAAAGCTGGAGTTATTGGACTTACAAAATCAATGGCAAGAGAACTTTCAACAAGAAATATTACTGTAAATGCTATAGCACCTGGTTTTATAACTACAGATATGACAGAGATTTTACCAGAGGATATTAAAGAAACTGTTACAAAGCAAATTCCTTTAGGACATTTTGGTACACCGAAAGATATTGCAGAGATGGTAACATTTTTGGCATCAGGTAAAGCCTCATACATTACTGGACAGGTAATTTGTGTTGACGGCGGAATGGCAATGTAGAAAGGTTAAATGGTGAAGAAATTGAATCAGATTGCAAAAAGAAGAGTTGTAGTTACAGGTATGGGCGCAGTTACCCCTATTGGAAATAATGTTGATGAATTTTGGACTTCAGTTAAAAAATCCGAGGTGGGTATTGGACCTATTACAAAATTTGATACTACAGATTATAAAGTTAAGATAGCAGCAGAAGTTAAGGGTTTTGTAGCAAAAGAAATTATGGATGTAAAAGCCGCAAAGAGAATGGAACCATTTTCCCAGTATGCAGTGTCAGCAGCAAAGGAAGCCTTTGAAATGGCAGGACTAAATATGGAAAATGAAGATCCATATAGAGTAGGTGTCATCATAGGATCGGGTATTGGTGGTCTTGCAATTATGGAATCTGAGCATGAAAAAATAATCACTAAAGGACCAAATAGAGTAAATCCTCTTCTTATTCCCATGATGATATCCAATATGGCAGCAGGAAATGTGGCAATAGCACTTGGGCTTAAAGGAAAATGTACAAATGTAGTTACAGCTTGTGCAACTGGTTCACATTCTATTGGAGACGCATTTAGAGCTATCCAATTTGGAGATGCAGATGTTATGCTTGCAGGTGGTACTGAAAGCTCTATTACTCCAGTAGGGGTAGCAGGTTTTTTAAGCCTTACAGCACTTACAACAAATGAAGATATTAATCAGGCTTCAATACCATTTGATAAAAATAGAAGTGGATTTGTTATTGGAGAGGGTGCAGGTGTAGTAGTCCTTGAAGAATTAGAACATGCAAAGAGCCGAGGAGCTAATATTTTAGCTGAAGTTATGGGATACGGTGCAACTTGTGATGCCTTCCATATCACTTCACCAACTGAAAACGGAGAAGGCGCAGCTATGGCAATGGAACTTGCTGTTAATGATGCAGGTATATCAAAAGAAGATGTAACTTATATAAATGCACATGGAACCAGTACTCACCATAATGATTTATTTGAAACTAGAGCAATAAAGAGAGCATTTGAAGAACATGCAAATGATCTATATATTAGTTCAACAAAATCAATGATAGGACACTTACTTGGAGCAGCAGGGGGTGTGGAATTTATAGTATGTGTAAAATCAATATTAGATAATTATATACATCCAACTGTAAATTCAAAGGAAGCAGATGAAGAATGTGATTTGAATTATGTGTTCGACGAAGGAATTAACACAGATGTAAAATATTGTATTAGCAATTCCCTTGGATTTGGTGGACACAATGCATCATTACTTGTAGGCAAATATAGCGAATAGAGTTTAAAGGAGTAAAACGATGGAATATAGCAATCTTTTGGAACTTATTAAGACAGTATCAGAGTCAAATATATCTAACTTTAAATATGAGGAAGGCAATGTGAAAATCATTATGTCTTCAAGTGAAATGGCTTTATTTTCGGATGGTGTAAATCAGATTCCAATGAATGTAGAAAATACGGTTGGAACGATTACAAATATAATAAAATCACCACTTGTAGGCACATTTTATTCATCACCATCTGAGGATGGAGAACCGTTTGTAAAAGTGGGCGATATCGTTAGCAAGGGTAAAACTGTTGCTATTGTAGAAGCTATGAAATTGCTGAATGATATTGAATCAGAATATGATGGTGTCGTATCTGAAATACTTGTGAAAAATGGCGAAAGTGTTGAATATGGTCAACCGTTATTCGCTATAAAATAGGAGAATAATATGCTTGGAATTAAAGAAATAGAGAAAATAATACCCCACAGACATCCCTTTTTGCTTTTGGATTACGTAGAGGATTTTGTACCTGGTGAATATGCAATAGCTTATAAATGTGTAAGTTTTAGAGAAGAGTTTTTTGAAGGTCATTTCCCAGATGAGCCAGTTATGCCAGGAGTGCTTACAATAGAGGCACTTGCACAGGCAGGTGCAGTGGCAATACTTAGTCTTGAGGAAAATAAAGGTAAAGTGGCATATTTTGGTGGAATTAATAAATGTAAGTTTAAGGGAAAAGTTGTTCCTGGAGATAAGCTTAAACTAGAGACCAGAATAGTAAAAAGTAAAGGTCCATTGGGTGTGGGCGAGGCCGTGGCTAGTGTGGATGGAAAAGTAGTTGCCAAAGCAGAACTTACATTTATGATTGGCTAAATTCATTGTATCAGTTGAAAGGACATATTGACATATTATGATTAACAAAATACTCGTTGCAAATAGAGGAGAAATAGCTGTTAGAATCATTAGAGCATGTAGAGAAATGGGTATAGGAACTGTAGCTGTATACTCAGAAGCAGATTCATTAGCGCTACACACTCAATTAGCAGATGAGGCAGTGTGTATCGGACCAGCTAAATCCAACGATAGCTACCTAAACATGGAGAATATTATTAGTGCTACAGTAATAACTGGTGCGGATGCTATACATCCAGGCTTTGGTTTTTTGTCAGAAAACCATAAGTTTGCTAAGTTATGCGAAAAATGTAACATTACATTTATCGGTCCACCATCAGATGTAATTAAGAGTATGGGCAATAAAACTCAAGCACGAAATACAATGATAAATGCTGGAGTTAATGTTATTCCAGGATGGAATGAACCTATTAATTCGGTGGAAGAAGGTAAGGAAATTGCAAAGAAAGTAGGATACCCTGTAATTATTAAGGCTGCCCTTGGTGGTGGAGGTAAGGGTATGCGAGTTGCAAACAATGAAGAAGAATTTGAAGCGGCATTTAATACAGCAAAGAAGGAAGCAAAGGCATCCTTCAATGATGATTCTATGTATATGGAGCATTTTATTGAGAATCCTCGTCATGTAGAATTTCAGATACTTGCTGATTCCTATGGAAATGTAGTTCACTTAGGTGAAAGAGATTGTTCAATTCAAAGGAATCATCAAAAATTTATCGAGGAAGGCCCTTGCGTTAAACTTACAGACGATCTTAGAAATCGAATGGGTGAGGCAGCAGTTCGTGCGGCAAAAGCAGCAAATTATGTTGGAGCTGGCACTATTGAATTCCTTGTGGAAAACGATAAAGATTTTTATTTTATGGAAATGAATACAAGAATTCAAGTAGAACACCCTGTAACAGAGTGGATTACTGGAATTGATTTAATAAAAGCACAGATTCGTATCGCTTCAGGTGAGAAACTTTCTATTGAACAAAAGGATGTTAAAATTACAGGTCATTCAATTGAATGTAGAATTAATGCCGAAAATCCTTCAAAGGGATTTAGAACATCACCGGGAAAAATTACAGATTTATATTTACCTGGTGGAAAAGGCATAAGAATAGACACCTCAATTTATAGTGGATATGAAGTTCCACCATATTATGATTCAATGATAGCAAAACTTATTGTTCACGCAAAAACAAGAAATGAAGCTATAAGAAAAATGAAAAGCGCCCTTGGTGAAATTATCATTCAGGGAATAGATACTAATGTAGATTATTTATATGAAATTATTTCTAGTATGGAGACAAATTAATGAAATTAGATATGATGTTTAAGAAAAATAATTTAAATAGTAGTAACTCATCATCTACAGAAGTTCCAGAGGGTTTGCTAAAAAAATGTAATAAATGTAAGGCGGCTATATTTGCGGATGAGGTAAAGGAAAACCTATATATCTGCCCAAAATGTCACGGATATTTTAGAATTCCAGCAAAAAGAAGAATAGCTTCTATTGTGGAGCAAGGAACTTTTGAAAGTCTTGATGAAGGAATTAAAACAAGTAATCCTTTGGAATATAAAGGATATGAGGATAAAATATCGTCACTTCGAGAAAAGACTGGTCTAGATGAGGCTGTTACTACTGGAACAGCCTATATTGGTGCAAATAAAGTAATGTTAGCAATTTGTGATGGTAGATTTTTAATGGCTAGTATGGGATATGTAGTTGGTGAAAAAATCACTCGTGCAATAGAAATGGCTACAAAAGAACGTCTACCAGTTATTATTTTTGCGTGCTCTGGTGGAGCTAGAATGCAAGAGGGTATAGTATCCTTGATGCAGATGGCAAAAACATCAGCAGCATTAAAAAGACATAGCGATGAAGGAAATTTATTTATTTCGGTTCTTACAGATCCAACAACAGGTGGTGTGACGGCAAGTTTTGCTATGCTTGGAGATATTATTTTAGCTGAACCTAATGCACTTATAGGATTTGCAGGGCCTAGAGTTATTGAACAAACCATAGGAGAAAAACTTCCTAAGGGATTTCAGCGTTCAGAATTTTTACTAGAGCATGGATTTATTGATGCAATCGTGGCAAGGGAAGAAATGAAAGATACTCTAAAGAAAATTCTCGATATACATAGAATAAAGTCTAATAATTTATGTGAGAAAGAGACTAAATTTGCAAGTAAGACAAAAAAGAGCGTTCCATGGGATATTGTACAAATATCAAGAAGAAAAGATAGACCTGTGGGTACGGATTATATAAGTGGATTATTCAGTGAATTTATAGAATTTCATGGAGATAGGTATTATAAGGATGATTCTGCAATTGTAGGTGGTATTGCATTATTTAATGGTACTCCTGTAACAGTTATAGCGCAGTGCAAGGGTAAGAATACAAAGGATAATATATCAAAGAATTTTGGTATGCCTTCACCATATGGATATAGAAAAGCAATTAGATTAATGAAGCAGGCAGAAAAGTTTAATCGACCAATCATATGTTTTGTAGATACTCCAGGTGCGTTTTGTGGATTAGAGGCGGAAGAACTAGGACAGGGCGAAGCTATTGCAAGAAATCTATTTGAAATGTCATCACTTAAAACACCAATATTATCAGTAGTTACTGGAGAAGGTGGCAGCGGTGGAGCATTAGCAATGGCAGTGGCTGATGAAGTTTGGATGTTGGAAAACTCTGTATATTCAATTCTCTCACCTGAAGGATTTGCAGCTATTCTATGGAAAGATAAAGACTTGGCAAAAGAAGCAGCAAAGGTAATGAAGATGACTGCAGGGGAACTGTTATCTCTTAAGGTTATAGATGGTATTATCCCAGAACCAGAGCAGTTTAATGATACTAATTTTAATGAAGTAGCATTTAAAATGTCACAGGTAATAGAAAACTTTTTATGTAAATCCAGCAAAATTGATAATATTGAAATTGCTAACAGAAGATATGAAAGGTTCAGAAAAATGTAAACTCTTGTAGGATTTACCCTTGTGGGCTTGATGGAAATATGTAATAATACAAGCAAAATGTAATGTTACAAATTTCTTTACGGAGGCATTTATGGACAATAATTCTACACCAGTACAACATAAAAGAAGAATACGTTATAGCGGTACTCATCCTAAAAGATATGAGGAGAAGTACAAAGAAGCTAATCCTGATAAATATGTAGAAACTATAGAAAAAGTTATTAGCAAGGGAAATACACCAGCAGGAATGCATATATCTATTTGTGTAAAAGAGATTTTAGATTTCTTACAAATCAAACCGGGACAAATCGGTTTGGATGCTACCTTGGGGTATGGTGGACATACTTTAGAAATGCTCAAATGTCTTGATCACAAGGGACATATGTATGGATTGGATGTAGATCCTATAGAGATAGTTAAGACTAAAGAAAGACTTGAAAAACAAGGTTTTGGAGAAGATATCTTAACTATTAAACAAATGAATTTTAAAGATATTGATATAATAGCAAGACAAGTAGGTCCATTTGATTTTATGCTGGCTGATTTAGGAGTTTCGTCAATGCAAATTGATAATCCTAAGAGAGGCTTTACATATAAATATGATGGGCCTCTTGACTTGCGTTTGAATCCAGAAAAAGGAATATCAGCAGCCGACAGACTTGCAAATGTTACAGAGGAAGAACTAGTAGGAATGTTAATAGAAAATGCAGATGAACCTTATGCCGAAAAAATCGCACATAAAGTAATTAATATGAGACAAGCTAAAAAGAATATTACTACTACTACTGAACTTAGAGAACTTATTGAGAGTGTGGTTACTGATATACCCAAAAAGGATAGAAAAGAAGTGGTTAAAAAAACTTGTCAAAGAACATTTCAAGCACTTAGAATTGATGTAAATAATGAATACGAAGTTTTATATGATTTCTTAGAAAAATTACCAGAGGCACTTGCACCTAATGGACGAGTTGCTATACTTACGTTCCATTCTGGAGAAGATAGATTAGTTAAAAAATCCTTCAAGGCACTTAAAAAGGCAGGAATATATAGTGAAATTTCTGAGGGAGTGATAAGACCTACTATGGAAGAATGTAATCGTAATCCACGAGCACGCTCTACAAAGATGCGATGGGCGATAAAAGCATAATAATATTTGTAAAATTAGTCGGAAACAAATAGCATAAAACGTTGACAAATGGGATAAAATGAATTATTATATGCCCATAATATATGTATATATATTCATAAAGAACTGAATAAAATGCATAAACGTATAAGAAATATACATTAACACAGAAACCTATTCATTCAAATTTGTAAAATACATTATATTAAAATTACTATATATAACAAAGCTAGTGTTATATATAAGTTCAACGCATAACATTGAAAATATTATTTATAATCAAGGAGAAAAACAATGAAAAAAGTATTTATTGACGGTAGTGAAGGAACAACAGGCTTAAGGATATACGAGCGTTTTATGAATCGTGATGATATAGAACTATTAAAGATAACACCAGAACTTAGAAAAGACCCTGCTGAAAGAAAAAAATTAATAAACCAGTCAGATATTACATTTTTGTGTTTGCCTGATGCGGCAGCTATTGAATCTGTAAGTTTAGTTGAAAATGAAAACGTAAAGATTATAGATGCCTCAACAGCTCATAGAACTAAGGAAGGATGGGCTTATGGATTCCCAGAACTTTCTGATGAGTTTAAAAATAAGATTAAAGAAGGAAAGCGTATAGCTGTTCCAGGATGCTATGCTTCCGGATTCAACGCTATAGTATATCCATTAGTGAAAAAAGGTATTATAGGAAATGATTATCCAGTATCTAGTTTTGCAATATCGGGATATAGCGGTGCCGGAAAAAATATGATAGCAAAATATGATGATGAAAATAGAACAGATGACTACAATGCCCCAAGACCTTATGCTCTTACGCAACAGCATAAGCATTTAAAAGAAATGAAATTTATTTCTGACCTTGCAGAAGAACCATTATTTTCACCAATTATAGCAGATTACTATGCAGGAATGGTAGTTTCAATACCTTTATATGCTAGTATGTTAAAAGAAAAAATGACACTTAAAGATATACACTCATTCTATGCAAAATACTATGAAGGTAAACAATTTATAAAAGTAATGCCTTTTGGAATAGAAGAAGATTTAAATGGATTTCTTCCAGCAAACGCATGTGCAGGCTGGGATGGCATGGAAATATTCATTACAGGAAACGATGATAGAATCCTTATCTCATCAAGATTTGACAACTTGGGTAAAGGTGCTTCTGGTGCGGCTATACAGTGTATGAACATCATGCTTGATTGTGAAGAAGATAAAGGATTGAATTTGTAGGGGGGTTATGAGTTTTTAGGACAGTTGAAATGAAAACTAGCAAATATCTATTTGCACACAAAAAGTATTTACTAACAGCGGATTAGGACTTATAATAGATACTATTATAAGTCTTAATTTTTTATAGATTAATATACTATATTATATAAACATAAGATGTGTATATAAGGAGATGAAACATGACACTTAAAGATATGAAAGTGGGTAGTTCGGCTATTATTGCAGCAGTAGGTGGAGAGGGTGCGTTAAGACAACATTTTCTTGATATGGGTGTTATTCCAGGGGCAAAAGTAACATTGATAAAATTAGCTCCTTTGGGTGATCCTATGGAACTTAGAATCCATGGATATGAATTGACTTTAAGATTAGCGGATGCCGAGAAGATAGATGTATCTCCAATAACTGAAGATATAGAAGATACATACAAGAGTACTGTAATGCAAAAGCCTAATGGCGGAGAAAAGGGAAGGCTGATTAGAGTGTCTCACCCGGGTTTGGGTGAAGGTGGAGTATATCATGTGAAAACAGGTGGAAAACCTTTATCAGAGAGCGAAACAATTACATTTGCTCTTGTTGGAAATCCAAACTGTGGAAAGACAACATTGTTTAACCAACTTACGGGTTCAAATCAGCACGTAGGAAACTTTCCAGGTATTACAGTAGATAGAAAAGATGGTGTAATTAAAAAACATAGTAACACCCTAGTAACAGATTTGCCTGGTATATATTCTATGTCTCCATATACTAGCGAGGAATTGGTGACAAGACAATTCTTACTTGAGGATAATCCAAAGGGCATTATAAATATTGTGGACGCCACGAATATTGAACGTAACCTCTATTTAACTATGCAGCTAATGGAATTGAATATACCAATGGTTTTAGCACTTAATATGATGGATGAAGTTAGAGAAAATGGTGGTTCAATTCGTGTTAATGAGATGGAAAACATGCTTGGAATTCCAGTAGTGCCAATTTCAGCATCTAAAAATGAGGGTATTGGTGAATTGATTGACCATGCAATGCATGTAGCTAAAAATCAAGAAAAGCCTGGAAGAACAGATTTTTGTAGCCCAGAAGATAATAATGGTGCGGTACATAGATGTTTACATGCGATTATGCATTTAATAGAGGATCATGCAAAAAAAGAAAAGATTCCAGTTCGGTTTGCTGCTAGCAAGTTGGCAGAAGGTGATAAACTGATATTAGATAAGTTAAATCTTACAGATAATGAACAGGAAACATTAGAGCATATTATTAAACAAATGGAGCAAGAGGGTGGAATGGATCAGGCAGCCGCTATTGCAGATATGAGATTTCGATTTATAGAAGAGGTTTGTGAGTCAACTGTTGTTAAACCTAAGGAAAGTAAAGAGCATATTCGCAGTACTAAAATAGATAAATTTTTGACAGGAAAATATACAGCCATTCCAGCATTTGTATGTATAATGGCGCTTGTTTTTTATTTAACATTTTCTGTTATAGGTGAGTGGTTGCAAGAGGTATTAGAAATTGGAATTTCAGGGCTTACGGATATTGTTGACAAGGGACTAGGAGCATACCAGATAAACCCAGTTATACATTCTCTGATAATAGACGGAATTTTTAGTGGCGTCGGTAGTGTCCTTAGCTTTTTACCAGTTATAGTTACGCTGTTCTTTTTCCTATCTATTTTGGAAGATAGTGGATATATGGCAAGGGTTGCTTTTGTTATGGATAAGTTGCTAAGAAAAATCGGACTTTCTGGAAGAAGTATCGTGCCAATGCTCATAGGATTCGGCTGTACTGTTCCAGCGGTAATGGCTAGTAGAACCCTTCCGTCAGAGAGGGATCGTAAGATGACAATTCTTCTTACACCATTTATGAGTTGTTCAGCGAAGGTGCCAATTTATGCTTTTTTTGCAGCTGCATTTTTTCCGAAATATTCGGCATTGGTAATGATTTTATTGTATTTTACAGGTATAGCAGTAGGAATAATATTTGCACTACTCCTTAGAGGTACGATTTTTAAAGGTGAGCCAGTTCCATTTGTAATGGAACTTCCAAATTATCGTATGCCTAGTGTGAAGAATGTATGGCAGCTTCTCTTAGAAAAGGCTATGGATTTCATCACTAAAGCGTTTACAGTTATTTTTGTAGCGACTATTATTATTTGGTTTATGCAGAGTTTTGATTTGAAATTTAATATAGTTGATGATTCTAAAGATTCGATTCTTGCTATTTTTGCAGGGTATATTGCTCCAATTTTTGCTCCACTTGGATTTGGGAATTGGAAAATATCTACAGCACTTATTACAGGATTTATGGCAAAGGAAAGTGTGGTATCCACAATAGAAGTTTTAACAGGTGGTTCGGCAATGGCACTTACCCAAATGCTTACGCCGTTAGCGACGGCATCGTTATTAGTATTTACACTGCTATATACTCCATGTGTGGCTGCAGTAAGTGCAGTTCGTCGGGAACTCGGAGATAAGTGGGCAGTTGCAGTAGTGATTGGTCAGTGCGCAATAGCATGGCTTGTGGCATTTGTCTTGTATAGCTTAGGAATGATGTTAGGATTTAATTAAAGAAGAGGAAATGAAAATGAATTTGCCAAGTATAATACTTCTTATTGTAGTAATAATTGCGTTTGTATTAGCCATAATACATATCATTAAACATAAGTCATATTCTAGTTGTGATGGATGTAGTGGGAACTGTAAAAAGTGTAAAATGAGAAAATAAATGTTAAATTTTTAAAGTATTACAAGGGTGATAAGGATGAGTAGCTACTATATGTTCAATAAACCTAGTGGATGTGTTACAGCTAGGAGTGATGCCAGATATAAAACAGTTATGGATTATTTCGCAGATGAATATAGAGACAATCCTATGCTACATCTAGTAGGAAGATTAGACCTAGATACGGAAGGACTGATATTTATAACCGATGATGGATTGTGGAATCAATCACTGATGAACCCAGAAAGTCATGTATCTAAAACTTATGAATTAATAGCATTGCGCGGATAATAATTCTATAGATATTTAGAAAAAAATGTATTATAATCATCTATGTGTGTCAGCATCAATTCAAAATAGGAGATAAAACATGAGTAAAAAGATTAGAACACGTTATGCACCAAGCCCAACAGGTAGAATGCATGTAGGAAATTTAAGAACAGCATTATATGAATTTTTAATCGCAAAACACGTTGGTGGCGATTTTATATTAAGAATAGAAGATACCGATCAAGAGCGCTTTGTAGAAGGTGCTACGCAGACAATATACAGAACGCTGGCAGGTACAGGTCTTGTCCATGATGAAGGACCAGATAAAGATAAGGGCTTTGGACCTTACATTCAAAGCGAGAGAATGGCAACTGGTATTTATTTAGAGCATGCTAAGATGCTTGTAGAAAAAGGTGAAGCTTATTACTGTTTTTGTGATCAGGCACGTCTTGAATCATTAAAAAAATCTATTACAGATAGTGAAGGTAATATTAAAGAAATTACAGTGTATGATAAGCATTGCGCACATTTATCAAAGGAAGAAGTAGAAGAAAAACTTAATAGTGGTATACCATATGTTATTAGGCAGAATAATCCTACAGAAGGTAAGACCACATTTATAGATGAATTGTACGGAGAAATTTCGGTTGAAAATGCTGAACTTGACGATATGATCCTTATTAAGTCTGACGGATATCCAACATATAATTTTGCAAATGTAGTGGATGATCATTGTATGGAGATTACACATGTAGTTAGAGGTAACGAATACATTTCTTCATCACCAAAATATCAAAGATTGTACGAAGCATTTGGCTGGGAATCGCCAAAATACATTCATTTACCACTTATAACAGATGAAAACCACAAGAAATTAAGTAAGAGAAGTGGACATTCATCTTATGAAGATTTAATTGAACAAGGTTTCTTATCAGAGGCTATCGTAAACTATATAGCATTACTTGGTTGGAGCCCAGAGGATAATCAGGAGATATTTACGCTTGATGAATTAATTAAAAAGTTTGATTATCACCATGTAAATAAGTCCCCATCTGTATTTGATATTGTTAAATTAAAATGGATGAATGGCGAATATATTAAAGCTATGGATTTTGATAAATACTATGAGATGGCGTTACCATACATTAAAGAAGTAATTACAAAAGACTACGATTTAGAAAAAATAGCAAATATGGTTAAAACAAGAATAGAAGTATTTCCTGATATAAAGGAACATATAGATTTCTTTGAGGCAGTTCCTGAGTATGATATTGAGATGTATTCACATAAAAAGATGAAGACTTCCCCAGAGTCATCATTAGAGGTTTTAAAGGAGTTACTTCCAGTTTTTGAACAGTTAGAAGATTATTCAAATGATGCAATTTATGCAGAACTTGTAAAGTATGTTGAGAATAAAGGTTGCAAGAACGGATATGCAATGTGGCCACTACGTACAGCTGTTTCAGGTAAGCAAATGACACCAGGTGGGGCTACAGAGATTATGGAAGTGCTTGGTAAAGAAGAGTCACTTAACAGAATAAAATCAGCAATAGATAAATTATCTAAATAGGAAATATATGGCATTTAATGAATCACAGAATATAGCAGTGGACCACAGCAATGGTCCACTGTTAGTTTTAGCAGGTCCAGGAAGTGGAAAAACCACAGTTATTACCCATAGAGCAAAAAAATTGATAGTAGACTGTGGGGTAAATCCATCTAATATTTTAGTTATTACATTTACAAGGGCAGCAGCACTTGAAATGCAAGAAAGGTTTCAAAAGTTAATTGGTAAAAGAACATTACCTGTTACTTTTGGGACTTTTCATGCTGTCTATTTTAAGATATTAAAATATGCCTACAATTATAGTGCTGCCAATATATTGAAGGAAGAACAAAAAATAGATATTTTGAAGGAAATAATAATACAGTTAAAATTGGAATTGGATGACGAGGGTGATTTTATTTCGGCTTTGATAAGTGAAATAAGTTTAGTAAAGGGAGACATGATGGATATTACCCATTATTATTCCAAAAACTGTTCGGAGGCAATATTTAAAAAGATATATTCGATGTATAACGATAGGCTGATACGTTCAAATCTCATAGATTTCGATGATATGTTGGTTATGTGTTATGAGTTACTTACGAAACGAGAAGATATTTTACAGTTATGGCAGAATAAATACCAATACATTCTTATAGATGAGTTTCAAGATATATCCAGAGTGCAATATGAAATCATAAAACTTTTGGCAAAACCTCAAGATAATCTCTTTATTGTAGGAGATGATGATCAGTCTATATATAGATTTAGGGGGGCGAAACCTGAGATAATGTTGAACTTTAAGAAGGATTATCCACATGCAAGGCAGGTACTACTAGATACAAATTATCGTTCTACAAAAGAAATCTTACATACAGCGAATAGACTTATTGAAAAAAATAACGTTAGATTTTCAAAGAAAATAAAGAGTGATAATGATATAGGGAAACCAGTGGATATAAAAGAATTTAAGAATCAGCAGGATGAAAGTACATATGTTCTTAGGTTAATTGATTCATATTTAAAAAATGGACTAGAATATAATGATATAGCTGTGCTGTATAGGACTAATACGAATCCTAGACTTTTAGTTGAAAAGCTGATGGAATATAATATACCATTTAAAATAAAGGATACTATTCCTAATATATATGATCATTGGATGACGAAAAATATTATTGATTATATTAAGATTGCATTAGGGGATAGCACAAGAAAGTCTTTTTTGCAAATTATCAATCGACCTAAGAGATATATTGCCAGAGACGCCTTTCAAAACCCGATTGTAGATTTAGATGATATCAGAGAATATTATGAAGATAAATCCTATGTAACCGAGAGAGTGGACAGGTTGGAATATGATTTGAATATGTTAGAAAAAATGAATCCTTACGCAGCTATTAATTATATTCGAAAGGGCATCGGATATGATGATTATGTAAAAGAGTATGCAAGTTTTAGGAGAATTAAGGAAGAGGACCTCTTTGAATTACTAGATGAATTGCAGGAGACGGCTAGAAACTATCCTACATATTCATTGTGGTTTGAACATATCGAAAAATATGGTGAAGAACTAAAAAAGCAGGTAAAGGATAGATTTGCAAAGAAAGACGGAATTGAATTAGCTACTATGCATAGCTCAAAGGGCTTAGAATATAAGACAGTTATTATTATTGACGCCCTAGAGGGTGTGACACCACATAAAAAGGCAGTTTTACCAGAAGATATTGAAGAAGAAAGAAGATTGTTTTATGTGGCTATGACGAGAGCAATTTTACAATTACATGTTTTTTATCCTATTGAAAGATATGGTAAGGATACAAAACCTTCTAGATTTGTGGAGGAGATAAGAAGTAATGATGACAAGAAAAAAAGATAAGTAGAAGAATTAAAGAGTTTGTTTCAAAAGAAATTGTACTTGTGATTTCACTTGTTTTCTGTTAGGATGAATGGGAAAATGTACCGGATATCCGGATTACTAGAAAAGAGGTAAAATATGGGAACAGACAATATGGAAAATGAAGATGAAGATATGTTCGTAACACTTGAACTTGATGATGGAACAGAAGTAGAATGTGTAGTAGTAACTATTTTTGAAGCAGCAGGCAAAGATTATATTGCATTACTTCCTAATGAAGGACCAGAAGCTGATGAAGGAGAAGTTTTCCTTTATAGCTATGAGGAAGATGAAGAGGGTAACCCAATCTTAAACAATATCGAGAGCGATGATGAATATGAAGCAGTTTCAGATGCTTTTGATGAATGGTTAGATACTCAGGAATTTGATGAGATAGTTGGCGAAGACGAAGAGTAATATTTTTTGCAAGGAGTCTACAATTATGAAGAAAACATATAAAATGGGTATATCCTTAACCATAGCTATGATAACCTTGTGCCTTGTAGTTATAACAGCACCAGTATATGCGGGAAATATTTCGAATGATCATGAAACAAGTACTACAGTAGAAGAAACACAGACGGTTGCCGAAGAAGAGGAAGAAGAAGAACTCTCTGATTTGAAGGTGATTGTAACGATGTTTTTAGGTATGCTTTTTTTTGCAACTACTATAGTTGGATTTGCTGCTGTAAACAATAAAAAAAATAAACTAGACGATGATCCTAGGGATAGAAATGTTTTCTAGTTGATCCTATCTAGTATTTGTATTAATCAGTTAAATAAAAACACACAATGTAAACTTTTAAAGTATACATTGTGTGTTTGTTTATTTTGCAAAAAACCTATTTAACAAAGTTCTTTACTTTTTCAAAGATTCCGTCTGATGTAAGTCCATACTTTTCAAGAAGTTTAACGGCTGGACCAGATTCACCATAAACGTCGTTTATGCCGATCTTTAAAACTTTGCAAGGTGCGTTTTCGCATATACAATCGCACACAGCACTGCCAAGTCCTCCGATAACAGAATGTTCTTCTACAGTTACGATTTTGCCAGTAGCTTTAGCAGCAGAGATAACTAAGTCTTCATCTAAAGGTTTGATTGTGTGAATATTTATTACACCAGCATCAATTCCACATTCCGAAAGTTTGTTAGCGGCATCAAGACTCTCCGCTACACAAAGGCCAGTTGCGATGATAGTAACATCTTTGCCCTCTTTAAGTGTAATGCCCTTGCCAATCTTAAATTCATATGTGTTAGCGTCATTGAGAATAGGAGTAGCAAGACGACCGAATCTTAAATAAACAGGTCCTTCATATTCATACGCAGCTTTAATAGCAGCTTTTGCTTCTACATCATCACAAGGATTGATAACAACCATTCCAGGTATAGTTCTCATAAGAGCAATGTCTTCATTACACTGGTGGGTAGCACCATCTTCTCCAACAGATATACCTGCATGGGTAGCACCAATTTTAACATTGAGGTGAGGATAACCAATAGAGTTACGAATTTGCTCGAAAGCACGTCCAGCAGCAAACATAGCAAAAGAACTGGCAAAAGGAACTTTACCTGTAGTAGCAAGACCAGCAGCAATTCCCATCATGTTACATTCTGCAATACCACAATCGATATGACGCTTTGGATAAGCACTTTTAAATATAGATGTCTTAGTTGCAGCAGCAAGGTCAGCATCTAAAACTACAAGATTATCATGAGTGGCACCAAGTTCCACTAAGGCATTACCATAGCTTTCTCTAGTAGCAATCTTTATTACTTCTGACATAATGTAGCACCTACTTTCTCTAAATCTTTCATAGCAATTTCAAATTGTTCATCATTTGGAGCTGTACCATGCCATGATACATTATTTTCCATAAATGATACGCCCTTACCTTTAACACTATTAAATATGATAGCAGTAGGCATATCATTTGTTACACGAGCTTCATTAAAAGCACTTCTAATAGCATCAAAATCATGTGCATCTACATTGTCGACAACATGGAAATTAAAGGCTTTGAACTTTTCTCCGATAGGATAAGGTGAACAAACATCCTGAATATCGCCATCAATCTGTAAACCATTATTATCTACCATAACAACTAAATTATCTAAATGTTTGTGACCTGCAAACATTGCAGCTTCCCAAACTTGTCCTTCTTCAATTTCGCCATCACCTAAAAGGGTATATGTTCTATAAGAATCACCACTAAGTTTTGCTGAAAGAGCCATACCAACTGCAGCAGAGATACCTTGTCCTAATGAACCAGAAGACATATCTACACCTGGAATATGTTTCATATCAGGGTGACCTTGAAGGTAGGAACCTATTTGTCTAAGTGTTAGTAAATCTTCTACTGGGAAATATCCCTTGTGGGCAAGTGTGGCATAAAGACCAGGAGCAGTGTGTCCTTTTGAAAGAACAAATCTATCTCTATCAACCATCTTAGGATTGGTTGGATCCACATTCATTTCCTCGAAGTAAAGAAAAGTAAAAATATCTGCAGCAGATAGTGAACCACCTGGATGTCCAGCTTTTGCACTATGAACTGAAGTGATAATACCTTTACGAACCTCGTTAGCTGTTATCTGAAGTTCAACATTATTCATTTTGATTCCTCCGTAAATGCTATTTTTTGAAGCGTAAAAACGTCCTTTGTTATTATAATGGCATAAAGCCTAATTTACAACCACAAAATTTAATGAAAATACAGAATTCGTCATTTGAAATAATGTGAAAAATTAATGATAAAGTGTCGCTAAATGGTACTTAAGTACTTGTGAATGAAATTTAAAAGTGGTATAATAATTTCAATAATTGATTGTGAAAACTTATGAGGTGAACAGATGAAAATAGGAAATGATGATTTTACTGTTAACATAACAAAACGGCTTATAGCAAATGTGGGTGAAAAAGATAACAACTTTGCTGTAGTAAAACATTATAATACTTATAGTATAACATCTGAAGATGCCAAAAACATAATGATGGCATATCCAGAATTTAACACGTACTTCCATACCTTTAGTAATAGAGAGATGGTTGAGACATACGAACCGTTTTTGAATATAATTAAAAAAATATATACGAGATACTACCACGATGTAACATTAGATGAATATCTCTCAGAGTCTGATATATATCCACTCCAAAAATCATTCTTTAAGTCATATATTGAAAGTGGTATGTGTATGAGAGACGAAGAATTCATCCTAGGTGAAATAGGTTTTGAGCATAAGAAGATGGTGGAGTCTGTTGCTAATATTATCATAAAGCTTAGCCAGAGACATAAGATTCTTATTATCATTGACAACTTACATATGGCACCACAGTCTACTATTGAGTTGCTGTTAAAGTTATTTGAGTATGATAATAAAAACATTGCTTTATTTGCTGCCTTCAATGATTTAAAGTCGGTTTTGCCACATGTTGATAAAGTTTGGAATGAGTACATGGATAGGCTTAACGGTGCAGGATGCATATATGATGGTGACTCAGGTCAGATGCTTGTATCTGATGATGATGGTGTATTCAATTTCAGCAGCAGGAAAGTCTATGAATATTTATTGAAATTAAGAGCTATGTATTACGCTCTGGATTTTGAGCAAGCGGGATACTATTTACGCATAATATATAATAAATTAGAGATTGAACATATTAACATTGACGAACAGTGCAAGTTTGATTTGTATATGCTATATGGTCTTGTACTCATATTCTCAAGTGACATATCGAACTCTTTGATTATCTGTGATGAACTTAAGAAGATAAATTCTATTCATCCTACAGCAGAAAGAAACTACAATTACCACTATATTTACGGGTTAACCCAAGTCTATGGAGGAAATCTTGAGAAAGCAAAGAAGTGCGCAGATATTTGCAATGTAATTGCTGAAAATGAAGAGGATGAATATTTACAATTTAAAGCAGAATTGTTGAGTCTCATGGTGGAGATGTCTGGTTGGCATAATATTTTCTTCTTTACTAGAGATACAAAAGTCTCAGAAGGTTTCGTTGAAAAAGCTGAGAAATATGGATATTACAATCACTTAGCATATATTTATATTTATGCTTTTGACAATTCAGTAGATTTATTCAAAAATTTGAAGAATATAGAAGATATTGATGATAGAATTCTTTCTTTTTCAGAAGGAATTGATTTGGCAAAAAACATTGGAAATACGATGCTTGTGACAAAGGGATACAGAAAGAATATAATGCTCACTTCAGCTAATGGGCTTTTTGAAGTGACCAATTATTTTTATAACAAGTTACAGGAAGTTATAGGTGAGGACGATCCATTACAACTTGCAGATATATACAATGGACTTGGATACAATAACTGTACGATGGAACATTTTAAGAAAGCCAATGATAATTACAATAAGGCTCTAGATATTTATATGGAGATGAACCGCATGGAATATGTGGGTGAAACTTTATATAATATGGCTATCAATTGTATGCAGGCTGATAAATACGAAGATGCTTATGACTATTTAAGAACTTGTGTCAGAATTATAAATGTATTGAAACTTAATAATTTACAGGTATGTAATATTTCAAAAATTTTCGGACTCTTAGCATTATGTGCATATAGACTAGATCTTGGTTATAAATGTATTTTATTTCTAGATACTAATAAATCGTTTCTGACTCATATTTTAAACAATGAGAAAAGTGTAAGGGAAAAAGTAAGGATTGATAAGTCATTTAATGGTAATGATGATGAGTTATTCTTATATCGTTATGTAAGTGGTTTAGTATTCCTAAGGGAAAGGGCATATAAGCAAGCGGACGAATGTTTTAAACTGGCTGATGAAAACAACCAATTATCCAATGGTAATCAATTTTTCAGTATGACACAGCTTAAGATATCTCATGCCGAAGTTTTGCGATATTTAGGAAAACGTGATGAGGCACAAAAAGCACTTGAAGAAGCTTACAACTATGCAAAGAAGCACAAATATAGATACCAATTAAGCAAGATTAAAGCAGCCATGAGTAATACTGATTATGAGAAATTCAATGGCACTTTAAAAATAAAGAATTACACAATAGATCAGATTAATGAAGGGATTCACCAAGCAGGTGTTTTGAAAGATTATGATAATCTAAAAAACCAGATGGAATTTATATCTATTTGGCAAAATATATTAGATACGGAGGGAAAGACAAAAAATAGTCTTATATCCACAGCAGCTAATGCATTTATGCTTAGTTTTAGTATTGAATTGTTTGTGTTTATTCATTTTGAGAACGGGAAACCCGTTGTATACTTCAACAACAGCAAAATCCATCTAAGCGAAGGTGATTTGGATATTTTAAGTATGTATTTCCAGAAGAACAGAAATGGATTTGCAACCTCTAAGATTATGAAAAATTACAAGGATTATAATCGCGTACTTTCTATATTTGATATGGATAATATTTGCTCAATGGTATGTAATCCATTCTTTGTAAGTGAGAACCTAGATAGTATATTTATTAGTTGTATATATATGAAAGAAAATTGGAATATTCATGTAAATAGATATTTGCTTGATGAAACAGAATTGAATATGTTCAATCTTCTTTTTAGACAATTACTAAATGCTATTGATAGAATAGAAAGTGTTGATAAGATTAGGCAAATAAATCATAAACTTCAAAAATCATCAGTTACAGATTATTTGACAGGGCTTAATAATAGAGATGGATTCTACGGCAAAGTGGAAAAACTTATTAACATTACAAGAGAGAAAAATGAAAAATTGGCTTTGGCTATCCTGTATATAGACTTGGATAATTTCAAATACTACAACGATACTTTTGGACACGATGTTGGAGATTTAATTCTGAAGGAAATCGCAGGAGTTTTAAAAGACATAGCAGGAAATAACGGATTTGCCACTCGTTACGGTGGAGACGAATTTCTCATTACACTTATCAACTCAAATAAGCAAAATGCCCTTGTTACAGCAAAGTTGGCGCTAGATACAATATTAGCTAAGAATGCATATGTAAGCCAGATTAGTAGCTTTCTTGGTAGGCAGGTAGTTATCCCTAGAGAGAAAGCAGTTTCTTGCTCAATAGGCATTTCGTTTAGCGACAATGTTAAGGACGATGAAGAACTTGCAAAGATAATTAAACAAGCTGATGAGATGCTTTATTCTATAAAGCATACTACAAAAGGTGATGTGAGACTATACGAAAAATAAAAGGTGAATAAGATTATTTAATGCCTCAGAGATTTCAACGGCTCCCCAAAAGTTAGATTAAAAACGTCTAATGATTGAAGAAAAGGTGAAGTTTCTGGGGCATTTTTAAAGGACAAAGTGATAATATTATGACAACATGGGTGATGTAGGTATACCGATTTTTAAAAATAATTTTAGAATTTTAGGGTTTATTCTGGAATAATATTCACAGCATCTAGTGACATTTTTATTATTTCACGAATGTTTTCTTCAGGCATTGATAAGTATTCACTTAATTCAGGTAATGTGGCCTCACGACCCAACTTATCAGCAAGAAGAGTTGTGGCTTCGCTTACAGCATTGGCCTGGTTCATAGCATATGAAGATGTCCTTAACATACCGATTTCTGTATTTATAGCATTTTTCATAGCATTTCTTATACTGTCTTCGAAAAACAAATCCAAATCTGATGGCTTATTTTTTAAAGAAATAATAGATTCGAACAGTCCTAAATTGCCCTCTGATATTAAATCGGAATGCTTCATACCAGAATCCTTAAATTCATCAGCAATCTTTATAACAGATGGAAGATATGCTTCGGTTAGCTTATTAATGGCAGACTTGTCACCTTCTATAACCTGCTCCATAATTGACATTTTTTCTTCTAAAGAAAGAACGTCAACATCCTTTAAATCATCCATATACATATTTAAAAATAAAGATTCTTCTTCAGTTTCAGTAGCTGGGTTTATTTGGGCATCTTCCTCTTTCTTTGTTGATTGTACACAAGAAGGAGTAAAACCTTTAACCTTTATTTTGTTGTCCGATAAATACTGGTAAACCGCTTCATACATAGTATCATCTTCAATTATATTTGAAAGATAAGAAGTGATGTCATCCTTTGTAAGTTCGTTGCCTTGTACTGTAGCATATTCTACAAGAGCGGCGAGTGCTTCTCCAAATTCAGCTTTTTTATCCATTTTATGACCTCTTTTCAAGTTGGTTTTTATCAATTACTTCATAATATCACAGGCAAAAATCAAACTCAATAAAATTAGTAAAGTAAATTTAAAAATAAGATGAATAACAAATAATAGAAGATAAAAACAAATAGAAAATGTGATGAATCAGAAAAATTGAAATGAAAATCAAATCATAAAATACAGAAATTGACATCTAAATATGGAGGTGGTTGCATAAAAATTGGTTGCTAATATAAGAAAATAAGGGTATACTCAAAAAAGAATTTTAGGCGGATATCCTATAGGGATACGAAAGGAAAGATATGAAGAAATTACTAACTATGCTTGGTATTCTTACAGTAGTATTTATGGTATGTTTGTCAGACAAAGTTTATGCAGATGAAGCAACTACGGTGGGTGGTAATATAGAGTTATCAAGTGGAGAAGATGTTTCATTGATTACAGATAATTCATACTACACAAGTATCGAGATGGGTGGAGGAACTACGATAACGGTAACAGCAAATTCCCCAATAAAAGGTGCTTATATTGTGTGGGGAAGTCCTGTTAATGAGTGGACACTTGGATTAGGCGAAGGTGGAATAAAGTGTGGTACTAACGGATTTTTACATGAGTATATATCATTTCAGGATGCTACAAAGTCATTTACAATGACTATGGATAGTGGCAATACAATTACGGATATTACCCTATATACAGATGGTGAGTTGCCAAGCAATGTTCAAGTTTGGAAACCGGAATGTGACAAGGCAGACATAATGCTTTTATCTTCTCACGCAGATGACGAGATACTATTTTTTGGAGGGATTCTACCATATTATGCAGGAGAGCTAGATCTAGAGGTTCAAGTAGTATACTTTTCACAATATTGGACAGGTGAAACTATTAGAGAACACGAAAAATTAGATGGATTGTGGCACTCTGGTGTAAAAAATTATCCTTACACAGCAGATTTTGATGATATATATGCAGATAACTTAGAGGAAGCTAAACAAATTTTTGGATATGAAAAGACTTTAGATTTCGTGGTGGAGATGATTAGAAAATTCAAACCACAAGTGGCTGTAGCACAGGACGAGAATGGTGAATATGGGCACGGTACACATATGCTTACAGCAGCAGCTATGAAGGAAGCAGTGCAAATTTCTATGGACAGTTCGAAGTATCCAAATTCGGCAGATAAATACGGAGTGTGGGATGTTCCAAAGACATATTTGCATTTGTATGGCGAAAATCAGGTTATATTAGACTGTAGAACTCCATTAGATTCTTTTGGTGGAAAAACCACACTTGAAGTAGCACAGGAAAGTTATAAATTACATGTGTCACAACAATGGTGCTGGTACTATGTTGATGATGAATACGAATATAGTTGCGCTAAATTTGGACTATATAGATCAGCAGTAGGTGTGGACACGGGCAATGATTTGATGGAAAATCTTATTGATTATAAAACTCAATTTAAGGATGAACAGGAAAGATTAGAACGGGAAAGCATAGCAGCACATGAGGCTGAATTAGAATCTGAAAGCATAGCAATAGCAGAAAGTATTGCAGTAGCAGAAGATATTATAGAGACACAAAAAAACAATGATAGGAAGCAAACAGTTGTTTTTGTGATTGTAATCATTGTAGTGATTGTTGTAAGTTTGGCTGGTATATATTTAATAATGTTAAATAGGGCAGCAAATAATAGGAAAAAGAAAAGAAGGAATAAAAAATGAAAATAGTAGCTCTTATAGGTATAGGAATGGGCATTCCTAAAAACATAACGATGGAGGGAATGGCCTATATAAAGAACGCAGAAATAATCATTGGAAATGAGAGGCTTCTTAAAGCTTTTGGAGAAGATTTTAAATCTGATGTGCGAGTGTTTGAATTGAATAAATATAGAGAAATTACGTGTCTCATTGAAAATGAAATTATTGATGTGGATGCCAATATTGCTATTCTTATAGCAGGTGATACCGGATATTTTAGTGAGGCAAAGAAGATAATTGCTGTATTGAATGACAATCCAGAGATTGAAATAAAAAATATTCCAGGAATATCATCATTATCATACTTCTTTAGTAAGCTTAATATGTCTTATGACAATGCATTCAGTGTAAATCTAAATGGTGAAGAGGGCAAAATTGTTCAATATGTGGCAGCCCATAAGCATGTTTTCTGTCTTGGCGGTGGGGAGGTAGAAGTACTCCTTGGGGAACTAATAAAGGCGAGAGCTATAAATACATTACCTGAATCTCTTAGAATATTTATTGGAGAGAGACTATCTTATCCTGATGAGAAAATCATTTATAGTACACTTAAGGATATACATAAACATAAAGATGATATCAAATCTATGTCATCACTAGCTGTATTCTTATTTGAAAATGACGAAGCTATATTCTAAAAAAAAATTTTATAAGTGAGAAGAAATCACTTGACTTTAACTCGAAATATAATACAATATTTATGTATTTTCGAGCTTTTTAAGCATGTTTATGATAATTTAATATTACTACTAGGAGGAAAATTTTGTGGTTACGACAAGTGCTGGAAATAACCAGAGCCAGGAAGAGAGAGTTCAGAAGGATTATAGAGGTTCTGACAAGAGATCTTCAAGAAATGAAGGACAAAGAGATAGGAAAGACGAAAGATCTGGAAGTGATAGACCACGTGAGTACAAACCAAGAGATAGTAGACAAGGCGATAATAACAAATCTCGTGATAATCGTGGAAGCGGTGATTACAAGCCCCGCGAAAATAGAGGCAGTGGAGATTACAAACCTCGTGAAAACAGAGGGACTGGAGATTACAAGCCACGTGACAATAGAGGCAATGGGAACTATAAGCCACGCGGAGAATATAAAGGAACTGGAGAATACAAGCCAAGAGAATTTAAGTCGAATGATAATGGTGGCTATCGTAGAAACAGCGGTGGATTTTCTAAAGGTTTCGATAAAGACAAAGATGATGATGTAAGAAGAACAAGCAGACCAGCAGCAAGGGATTCTAAGCCAAAGGAGCAAACATCAGATAAGTTTGAGATTATTAATCGTCTTGAAAAAGAAAAAAAAGCTATGAAGAAAAAGCAAGTTGAAGGACGAAAAGAATTCAAGCCAGTTAAACATCAAGCAAAACCTAAGAGAGTTGGGAATATTGACTGGACTAGGGAATATGAAAACGGTTCATATGATGATGACGATTTGGACATCTACTTATAAGAAACAAATTACATGAGGGCGATAATATCGCCCTTTTTATAATAAATAATATTCTTTTGCAGATACTAAAAAGAAAAGGAGGTAGCATATGTATATAAAAAATCAATACGTTTCGTTAACGTATAGACTTATATTTTTAGGACTCTGTGCGTATGGAATTATGCGTCATTTAAGTGTTTCCGATTCTATAAGAAATATAAATATGCTATCTTATTTTACGATACAAAGTAATATATTATGTTTTTTTGTAGCATTGGCTAGCGTTGTTCATAATTTTATAGAAATACGCAAGGATGAGATTGTACCATATACAAGAGCAATGCTTTTTTTTAGAGGAATGTCAATACTTGTAATTACTATTACTTTTTTTACTTATAGTATAGTACTTACAAAGGTAGGTTTTTCCATGAATGCAAACAGCTCACCTATGATGACGATAAATGATTTATTTGTTCATTATATGATACCTATACTCGCCTGGGTGGATTTTATTTTATTTCAACCAAAACCATCGTTCAAAAGGAAAGATCCAATTAAATGGCTAATAGCACCACTTATTTATTTTGTATTTATTTTGATTAAAGGAAGATATATGGATGGCGGAACCACTCTTGTAGGTTTAAAGAGGTATCCATATTACTTTTTGGACGCTGAAAAATATGGATATGCTTTCGTATTTAAGTATGCCATGGTTTTCTTGGTGGTCTGTGTAGTTATGGGGTATGCTATATGGTCACTTGATTTTATATTTGGGATGATTTATACTAAGTTGATATGCCCTTTGTGGAAAAAATTTCATAAACAAAGTAAAGTTGAGGAAAGAACTTGATTACAATAAAAGAAAATGTCTTAGATAGGAAAACATATCTGGGGCTGAGAAATGCGGTCAATTGGAAGGTATTATCTGAGTCTCAAGCAGATAAGGCGTTGAAAAATAGTCTGATTACATTTACAGCATTTTTGGACAATAAGGCTGTAGGAATGAGTCGGGTAGTTGGAGACGGAGCGGTTATTTGCTACGTACAGGACTTGGTGATATTGCCAGAGTGTCAAAAACTAGGTGTAGGAAAGCAACTTATGGAGCGCGTAGTATCATATGTAGAGGGCATTAGAGAAGAAAATACTGAAATAATGCTTTGTTTGATGTGTAGCAAAGGAAGAGAAAAGTTCTATGAACGTTTTGGATTTATAGCTCGCCCTACAAGTGATTTGGGACCTGGAATGATTTTATATCTAAAAAAATAAGCAAAATTTGTAATATATAAAGGAGCAGGAAGATGACAACAAAGGTAAAAAATACTTACGATGCCAATAGTATAGCTGTTCTAGAAGGTCTTGAGGCAGTAAGAAAAAGACCGGGAATGTACATAGGAAGTGTATCTTACAAGGGTTTAAATCATTTGATTTATGAGATAGTGGATAATTCAGTGGATGAACATTTAGCTGGATATTGTAAAGAAATCACAGTTACTTTGGAAAAAAATGGAACTGTAACCATATCCGATGATGGTAGAGGTATTCCTATTGGAATAAATGAAAAGACAGGCTTGCCGGCTGTAGAAGTGATTTTTACTATGCTTCATGCAGGTGGTAAATTTGGTGATGGCGGATACAAAATATCTGGTGGTTTACATGGTGTTGGTGCAGCAGTAGTAAATGCATTATCAGAATGGCTAGAAGTTACAGTAAAAAAAGATGGAATTGTTTATAATCAAAGATATGAGCAAGGCAAAGTAATGTATCAACTTAAAGAGGTAGGTACTTGTAGGAAAAATGACTCAGGTACATCTGTTACATTTTTGCCTGATAAGGAAATATTTGAAAAAACTTATTTTAAAGCAGATGCAATTAAAAGCAGACTCCATGAGACTGCATATTTAAATCCTGATTTGACTATTAACTTTATTAATAAAAGATTTGATGAAGAAGAGACTTTAACATATCATGAAGAAGATGGTATTAAGGCGTATGTTAAAGATATAAACATGGACAAAGATGTAGTTCATGACGTTATCTATTATAAAAGAAGTACAGATGGAATTGAAATAGAAGTGGCTTTTCAATTTATTGATGAATTTCAAGAAAATATAATGGGATTTTGTAATAATATTTACACTCAAGAGGGTGGTACACATATTACAGGATTTAAAACAAAGTTTACCAATGTTATAAATCAGTATGCTAGAGAACTAGGTATTCTGAAGGATAAAGATGCAAACTACACTGGGCAGGATGTAAGAAATGGAATGACAGCAGTTGTAGCAGTTAAACATCCAGATCCTCGATTTGAGGGACAAACTAAGACGAAACTGGATAATCCAGATGCGGGTAGAGTGGCTGGGGAGGTTACAGGTGAAGAACTCCAGTTATTCTTTGATAAGAATCTAGAAACACTAAAGCAAGTTATTGCTTGTGCAGAGAAGTCAGCAAAGATTAGAAAAGCTGAAGAAAAAGCAAAGACTAATCTTTTGAGTAAACCTAAATTTTCTATTGACAGCAATGGTAAGTTAGCAAACTGCGAAAGCAGAAATCCCGAGGAATGTGAAGTGTTTATCGTAGAAGGAGATTCTGCGGGTGGGTCTGCAAAAACAGCTAGAGATAGAAGAACACAGGCAATCTTACCGATTAGAGGTAAGATTCTTAATGTTGAGAAGGCAACATTAGACAAGGTACTAGCAAATGCCGAGATTAAAACGATGATAAATGCCTTTAATTGTGGATTTTCAGAGGGATATGGAAATGACTTTGATATTTCTAAGTTAAGATACAATAAGATAATTATAATGACTGATGCCGATGTAGATGGAGCTCATATTGCTACATTGTTGTTGACATTCTTTTACAGATTTATGCCTGAACTCATAAATGAAGGCCATATATATTTGGCTATGCCTCCCCTTTATAAGGTTATACCGAAAAAAGGAGAGGGTGAGTACCTATATGATGATAAAGCATTAGAGAAATATAGAAAAACTCACGTCGGAACATCATTTACGTTACAAAGATATAAAGGTCTTGGTGAAATGGACGCTTCACAGTTATGGGAAACGACTCTTAATCCAGAGACTAGAATATTAAAGCTTGTTGAAATTGAAGATGCAAAAATGGCATCTGATGTTACAAGTATGTTAATGGGAAGTGAAGTTGCACCACGTAGACAATTTATTCATGAGCATGCACATGATGCAGAACTTGATGTATAAAGGAAGGAAACAAAATGGCAGAACAAATTATAAGAACAGAATATTCTGAAGTAATGCAAAAGTCATACATAGATTATGCAATGAGTGTAATCTGTGCAAGAGCCCTCCCGGACATTAGAGATGGTTTAAAGCCTGTTCAAAGGCGTGTACTATTTGCTATGGATGAATTAGGGTTAAATCACGATAAACCACATAGAAAGTCAGCTCGTATTGTTGGTGATACTATGGGTAAATTCCACCCTCATGGAGACAGTTCTATTTATGATGCCCTAGTAGTTCTTTCTCAGGACTTTAAAAAGGGAATGGCTCTTATTGATGGACATGGAAATTTTGGCTCAATAGAGGGCGATAGTGCTGCTGCTATGCGTTATACCGAGGCTAAGTTGAAGAAATATACTCAGGATGTATATCTTTCAGATTTAGATAAGGATGTGGTGGATTTTGCACCTAACTTTGATGAAACAGAAAAAGAACCAGTGGTTCTTCCAGTTAGAGTACCTAATATTCTTGTAAATGGAGCCGAGGGAATTGCTGTAGGTATGACAACTAGTATACCAACTCACAATCTAAGTGAAGTTGTGGATGCAGTAGTTGCTTATATGAAGAATAATGATATATCACCCCCAGAGTTGATGAGACTTATACCAGGACCGGATTTCCCAACAGGTGGATTAGTTGTAAACAAAAGTGAATTACTTAATATATATGAAACCGGTATGGGAAAAATAAAACTTCGTGGCAAAGTAGAATTTGAACCAGCAAAGAATAAACGCCAGAAGGATAAACTTGTAATTACTGAAATTCCATATACTATGATTGGTGCAGGAATAGGTAAGTTTATTTCAGATATTTGTGATTTGGCAGAGACAAAAAAGACTCAGGACATTGTAGATATTTCCAATGAATCCTCTAAAGATGGCATTAGAATTGTTCTGGAATTAAAGAAAAATGCGGATGTTGAAAAAATAGAAAATATGCTCTATAAGAAAACAAAGTTAGAGGATACTTTTGGTGTGAATATGTTAGCTATCGTGGATGGAAGACCAGAAACGTTAGGAATAAAAGATATTATTAAACATAATGTAAACTTTCAATTTGAAGTTACAACCAGAAAATACAATACTCTTTTAGCAAAGGAGCTTGAGCAAAAGGAAGTTAAAGAAGGTTTAATAAAAGCTTGTAATATAATTGATCTAATAATTGAAATTTTACGTGGTTCAAACAGTCTTAAGGAAGCTAGAGAATGTTTAATCAGCGGAAAAACGGATAATATCAAGTTTAAAAATAAGGAATCTGAGTTATACGCTAGCCAGCTTAATTTTACAGAAAAACAAGCTCAGGCTATCTTAGATCTTAGACTTGCAAAATTAATAGGTCTTGAGATATTGGCTCTTGAAAAGGATTATGCTGATATTGTAGAAAGAATTGCTACCTATGAGGAAATTCTTGGTGATAAAAAAGTAATGGCGAAGGCTATTATTAAGGAATTGGAAAGAGTTAAAAAGGAATACGCTGTACCAAGAAGAACTGTTATAGAGGATGGAAAAGAAGCGGTATTTGAGGAAGTGAAATTTGTTGAGCAAGAAGTAGTTTTTGTTATGGATAGATTCTCCTATGCTAAAACCATTGATATGGCTTCATATGAAAGAAATAGGGAAACTATAGATAATGACAATAAATATGTGTTTACTTGCCTAAATACAGACAAACTTTGTGTATTTACAGATACAGGTAATTTTCATCAAATTAAAATTCAATCTATACCATTTGTTAAGTTTAGAGATAAAGGTACCCCGATTGATAATCTAGGTAATTATGATAGTAGTGGAGAGAGTATTGTGTATATATGCTCATATTCTTCTATTGTCGGTAAAAAATTATTACTTACAACAATGAATGGTATGATGAAGATAGTAGATGCATCAGAATACAATGTAAAAAAGAGAACTGTTGCTGGTACGAGATTATCTATTGGTGATAAACTTGTTAATGTAACAGTTACGAATGCAATAGACAAGACATCAATTCCTGCATCAGAGGAAACTTCGCCAGTATTACTTAGCGGTGGATATGACGATACAATAGAAATGGATAATGACTTTGGTATGGAAGCCTTTGGATTTGATATTACTGAGGATTTCAGTGATGGACTGATTCAGCAAACTTTTAATTTTGGAGAAACACTGGATAATGCAGAAGATGGTATTTTTTCTAATGAGCTTGTAGTATTGCAAACAGCAAATGGTGTATTCCTGAGGTTCCCTCTTAGAGAGATTCCTGAAAAGAAAAGGCGAGCCCTTGGTGTCCGAGGAATTAAACTTAAAGAATCTGATTATATAACCCATGTTTATGTGTTAGACGCAGGGGACAATGTAACTGTGGAATGTAAAGGCAAAGAAGTTGAACTTAGAAAAATAAAGACCACAAAGCGTGGTGGAAGTGGAACAAAGAAGGCTTAAGTTATGGACTTTAAAACTGCTAAGGATTATATAGAGAGTCTAGCACACTTTCAAAGTGTGCTAGGCCTTGATAATATTCAAAGATTACTAGAAAAATTAGGCAATCCAGAGAAAAATGTAAGAGTTATTCATGTGGCTGGAACCAATGGAAAAGGCTCTACAATTGCGTTTATTGAGAATATATTGCGAAACTGCGGACTAAATGTAGGAAAATATACATCTCCTGTAGTCTTTGAATACTTAGAGAAAATTAAAATTAATGGAGAGAATATTTCTCAGGAAGATTTTTCTTTTTTAGTAGAGAAAATAAAATATGCTATGGAGAAGCTCATGGAGGAGGATATTTATCCTACTATTTTTGAGACTGAAACAGCCATGGCATTTTTGTATTTTAGTGTGAAAAAATGTGATGTTGCGATTATAGAAACCGGTATGGGTGGTGATAGCGATGCAACAAATGTTATTGAAACACCTCTATTATCTGTAATTACGTCTGTAAGTATGGACCACATGACATATCTAGGAAGTACTATTGAGGAAATAGCTACACATAAGGCAGGAATTATCAAAGGGAATTGTCCTGTGGTAATATCAAATATGGATAATATGGCGCAGGTTATCTTTATATCAAGGGCTAAGTCACTGAATTCAGATTATAGAGTTGCCAGAGCATTAAAGAAAAATAAAAAAAATAATAGATATAGTTATGTATCTAGTAACAATAACTGCTATAATGATATTGAACTTGCTATGCAGGGCAGTTATCAAAGAAAAAATGCGGCCCTTGCTATAGAGGCAATAGAGATTCTTGTAGAAAAATATCCTAATATCATTAATAATGATGGTACTAGAGAGTCCAAAGATTTATGGAAAGATGACACAAGCAAATATAATAAATCTAATCTAGAGAATTATATTTGTGATGGTTTGCAAAAGGCAATACTTCCTGGAAGATTTGAAAAGATAAGCAATGAACCAGATATTTATATAGATGGTGCTCATAATGTAGATGCTGTAGTGGAACTTTCATCTACAATTGATACATATTTTAAAGGTAATACAGTCACATTTATAATAGGCGTTTTATCGGATAAAGATTATGAAGCAGAAATAGAAATAATTGGAAGTAAGGCAAAAAACATCGTAACAATCACACCGAACAATACGCGAGGACTAGATGGGGAGATTTTGCGAAAAAAATTATTAAAGGTGAATTGCAACGTTGTATATGCTGACACAATGGAAAAGGCAATAAATATAGCTTTATCCTATAGAAATGATGTAGTTTTAGCCTTTGGTTCCCTATCATATTTAAGGGAGTTAAGGGATACGCTGAGAGGTTAAAGTATGCAAATTGGAAATAGAGAATTTGATTTACAAAACAGAGCCTATATTATGGGTATTTTAAATGTTACACCTGATTCATTTTCAGATGGTGGAAAATGGAGTAACATAGATGTCGCACTTAATCATGTAGAAGATATGATAGAAAATGGTGCATCCATAATAGATATTGGTGGAGAATCAACGAAGCCAGGATATATTCCCATATCTGAGGATGAAGAGATAGAAAGAGTAACCGCATACATTAAAAAAATCAAGGAAAACTTTGATATACCAATATCAATTGACACATATAAGGCTGAAGTTGCAAGGGCAGCAATAGAAACAGGTGCCAATCTTATAAACGATATATGGGGATTTAAAGCAGATAAAAAAATGGCTCAGGTAGCTGCAAAAGAAAAAATTCCGTGTTGTATTATGCATAATAGAACAAATAATCAATTACCATATACGTCATTAATGCAGAATATATTAGATGATTTACAAGGAAGCATTGATATAGGTCTAAAGGCTGGTCTGGGGTTAGAAATGATGATTACGGACCCGGGAATTGGCTTTGCAAAAACATTAGAAGAAAATCTTTGTGTTATGAACGAAATTGAATTATTACATAGACTAGGATGCCCGATTTTACTTGGGACTTCTAGAAAGTCAATGATAGGACTCTCATTAGAACTTCCGGTTGAGGAGAGGCTAGAGGGAACATTGGCTACGACTACGATAGGTGTGATGAAAGGTTGTTCCATTATTCGAGTGCATGATGTAAAAGAAAATTATAGAGTATTAAGGATGACAGAGAAAATCCTCGGAAGAGGGTAAGTGAGGTGTCGAATGAAGAAAAAGATTATTATTGTATCAATTTTAATTGTTATTGCAGTTGCAATATTTGGTACATGGTTTTTTGGCCGTATGGAATATAATGACCAGCACGCAGTAGGAAATACAGCAGGAAATTTATACAATGGAGGACTCTTTTGCGAATCGGATGGAAAAGTATACTTTTCAAATCCCTATGATAAGGATTCATTGTATGTTATGGATGTGGATGGCTCAAACGTAAAGAAAATATATAATGATAAAGTATCGTATATTAACGTATATAATGACTATATCTACTATGAACGTTTCAATCATGAAAGTAGCGTGGAAGTAGTGTTTAGAGGTGCATTGTATGGACTGTTTAGGATTCAGGAAGGGGATTCAAAGGCGGAGGCTCTTCACACAGGAATTGTAGACAACGTGGCTTTAAGTGGCAACTATTTATATTTTAGAAGTTATGATGATAAAAATTTGTATCAGCTATATAAGGTTGGTATAGATGGAGATGATGAGATAAAAATATCGGATAGAGGCTATACACCAATTTCAATTTCTTCAGGAAATATATTCTTTATAGAGGTAGATGGTAATCATAACATTATGAGACTCAATACAGAAAATGATGAGATTACGCAATATAAAACAGGAAACTTTTATATGCCCATAGTGTGCAATAATTATATGTACTATATCGATTTGGACAACAATAGAGCCCTTTCTAGAATGAATATGGCGACTGAAGAAAAGGAAGTTTTATCATCAGATAAGGTAGTAAACTACAATCTTAGTGAAGATAGCAATGTTATTTTTTATCAAGCCGAAAATTCTCTTGATGATCATAAATTAGTAAGAATGGATTTGAATGGGGAAAACGCTATTGATGTTGTATTAGGTGATTGTTTCAATATTTCAATTACATCAACATACACATACTACATCACAAAAATTGAAGACACCAAGTTGTTATTTAGGGTATCTACAAATGGAATAGCCATACCTGAATTATTTGAGCCAAAAGAAAAATAGCTACTAAGACAGTAGCTATTTAGGGGTGATATAGAATGGATATAGAGTTAGTAAAAAGTTAATTCAGGTTAGTATTTAATTGATTTAACATTTCAAGAGAAGTTAATTTCTTGATTGGATGAAGATGTGAAGGAGCAATTTCAACCAAAGGTTTTAAGACAAAATCACGATTTGGTATGCCCGTGTGAGGAATCGTAAGGTTCTTATCATCAAGAATTATATCATCATAGTAAAGAATATCTAGGTCGAGAGTTCGTGGTCCCCAGTGGATCTCACGGACTCTTTTTGCTTCCTCTTCAAGTGTATGTAAATAATCTAGTAGTTCGAAAGGAGTAAGAAGGATTTTGATTTTAATAACTCCATTTAAAAAGTCGGGTTGATCTACATAACCATAGGGTTTTGTGGATATAAAAGTAGATGCAAGCATGTCCTTGAAATTCCTGTTTGAATTGATTTTCAGGGCGGCATTTTCAAGATTTGCTTTAGTGTCGCCAAGATTTGAACCTAGTGCAATATAGCAAGTATGCCATTTGCGAGTGATTGAAACCGAGATATCTTCAAATGGTAAACCTACGGGTGCACTTGGCTTGGAAACCTCAATGGACACTTCCAAAATAGAGTCATATGTTAGAAGAATAGCCTCTGCAATGGTTTCTGCAACAGTTTCAATAAGATCAAAAGTGTTGCCAGTTACGATATCATTTATTAGTTCACAAACTTTTGCGTAATTTATAGAATGAATTAGGTTGTCGCTTTTTCCAGCAATACGTGTATCTACGCCAAGTTTTGCTGATATATAGAAATACTGTCCGTTCTTTTTTTCTTCTTCAAAAACGCCGTGATGGGCGTAAATTTTTAGTCTTTTAATATTTATGTAATCCATAATTTCCTCCATAACGAAATCTAAGTAAGCATCATTATAATTTTTTTATAACTAAATTGCAACATTAAAGGGGAAATAACTAATTTGGTGGAATTTGGGGAGGGATTGTGGTAAGATTTAACTTGTAATTAACTTATGTATGTAAGTTTGTATAGTATATTATATATCAGAAGGTAGGAAGAAAATGGAACAGTTAGATTTAAATAAAATACGTCAAGAGATAGATAGGGTGGATGAATCAATTGTAGAATTATATAAAAAGAGAATGGGACTTTGTGAAGACGTCGCTGAATATAAGATTAGTGCAGGTAAGCCAGTACTAGATAGAACTAGAGAAACGCAGAAGATAAGTAAAGTATGTGATTTAACCACCAATGAATTTGATATGCGCAGTGTGGAAGAACTATTTAAGCAGTTGATGAGCATTAGCCGTAAACTGCAATATAGAATTTTGTCTGAGCATGGTTTGTTAGAAGAACTTAGTTTTGAAATGGTGGAAGAAGTATTAAAGGAAAATGTGAAAGTAGTATTTCAAGGTCTAGAAGGAGCATATGCACATGACGCGACTTGTCAATTTTTTGGAGAAAAAAGTGATATATATCATGTAGAGTCTTGGAGGGATGCTATGGAGGAAGTAAAGAGTGGTAGAGCCGATTATGCTGTATTGCCAATTGAAAATTCCACAGCAGGAGCTATTTCACAAGTTCACGACCTACTTATTGAATATGATAATTATATTGTTGGAGAGACTTCGGTTAAAGTTGAGCATGCGTTATTGGGCGTTCCAGGAGCCTCCATGGATGATATAAAAGTGGTATATTCACATCCACAATCACTTATGCAGTGTAGCAAATTTTTAGATGATAATAGAAACTGGAATAGAATTAGCCTATCCAATAATGCAGTTAGTGCTAAAAAAGTAAGTGATGAAAAAGATATTACTCAGGCAGCAATCGCAAGTGAGCGAGCAGCAAAAATTTACGGGCTTGAAGTTTTACAAAAAAAGATTAATTACGAAGAAGGAAACACCACAAGATTTGTAATTATAGGACACTCGAAAATATATACAAGAAATGCAGATAGAGTTAGTGTTTGTTTTGAAATTCCTCATGAAGCAGGGTCATTATATAATATTATGTCTCATTTTATTTACAATCATTTAAGTATGACAAAGATAGAGTCAAGACCGATTGAAGGTAGAAAATGGGAATACAGATTTTTCGTAGATATAGAAGGCAATTTAGGAGATGTGGCTGTAAGAAATGCATTGATAGGAATTAAGGAAGAGGCTATTAATTTTACTGTACTTGGTAACTACTAATATTAAGAATAAAGCAGCTAAAAAACGTCAATGGGGCGAGGTAATAAGACTAGATGTAGAGGATAAAATTGATAAAAGATTATTAAAAATTTTGAAAAAAGTATTGAAAATAAACGTAGATTTGAACCTATGATGCACGAATAGGAGTTACTATGAAATATATTGATTTACATGTTCACTCTAATAAATCGGATGGAACACTTTCACCCACCCAAATAGTAGAACTTGCTAAAACCTTGGATTTGTATGCTATAGCACTGACCGATCATGATACGATATCAGGCATAGATGAGGCTATGGAGGCGGCAAGTATTTTGGGTGTTATACTTATCCCTGGCATAGAAATATCGTCAGAGTTTAATGGTGGAGATTTGCATATATTGGGTCTAAATATAGATTACAAAAATGTTGCTTTTAATAAGCTCATAGATATCCTTCAAGATGAAAGAAAGCAACGGAATGTAAGGATAATAGAATTAATGAGACAGGATGGTGTAGATATCAGCGAGGACAAATTAAGAGATAAATTTGGAGACGCTTCTATTACTAGAGCACATTTTGCAAGATATCTTGTAGAAACAGGATATATAAATCATAAAGATATGGCATTTGCCAAATACCTGAACAAGGGAAGGCCATACTACGTTCCAAGACAACGTGTATCTCCGAAGGACGCTATTAATATTATTTTGGAGGCAGGGGGTCACCCTGTACTAGCTCATCCACTCCTATATGGTTTGGGGCGTGACAGATTAATGAGCTTATTTAATTATTTAAAAGAACTGGGATTGCAGGGAATTGAAGCCCTTCACTCCCTAAATTCACCAGCGGACGACAGAATGCTTTTAGGGGCAGCAAAAAGATATGATCTTTTTATTACCGGAGGAAGTGATTTTCATGGGGCAAATAAGCCCAACATACAATTGGGAATTGGAAAGGGTAACTTAAAAATACCGGCAGAAATATTAGATAATATTATATAAATACGAAGGAGAGGAGAATGGATACAAATATGTATGAAAACTACAAAACTTTAAATGATTTGCCAGTAGTTACTATAGAAAGAAAACCGGAATCTAAAAATGTAATAAAAGGCGTGATTCAGATCCTACATGGTATGTGTGAACATAAGGAAAGATACAATAAAATGTTGGATTTTTTTACATCTCATGGATATATTTGCGTTATTCCAGATATGAGAGGGCATGGGGAAAATGTATCCTTTTATAAGGATTATGGGTATTTTGGAGAGAGAGGAGAGAAACTTCTAGTAGAAGATACTTACGCAGTAAATGCATACATTCACAATAATTATCCGGATTTACCAGTAATAATGTTTGGTCATAGTATGGGTTCTATTGTTGCAAGATCCTTTGTAAAAAAATATGGAAATCAAATAGATATGTTATTTTTATCAGGCGCACCCGCAGATAGTATCGGGAAATATTTTGGAGTGATTTTGACAGAGATATTGTTAGTGATTTTTGAGGAAAAAGATAATTCTAAATTATTAGATAAATTATTTTATCGTACAATGAAAAAAAGATTTAAAAGCGAGGGCAGGAATGCATGGCTTTGTTCGAATAAAGAAGTGGTTGCAAAATACAACGATGACGAAAAATGTAATTTTACATTTACACTCAATGGATATTCAACATTATTTAGGTTAATGGTGGATATATATTCAAAGAAAAAATGGAAGAATGTTACACCCTCAAACAGGATTTATTTTATTGCAGGACAGGATGATGTTTGTATAAAAAATGAAGAACATTTAAAGGCAGAAGTGGATACAATGAAAGCTGTTGGTTATACAAAAACAAAATATAAAATATTTGATGGTATGAGGCATGAAATACATAATGAAACAAATCGCGAAGTAGTATGGGAATATATGCTTGAGAAAATGGAAAACATCTAGGATAAAAATCTTAAATTTTAGCCCCTTATTTAAATTTTCTAGTAGCCATTGAAAAGATTAGGTGCTACAATATTTCATTGAACATAAGGAAATGGAAGTGGTGACATGAAAATACCGAATCATAATAAACAAAAAAAAGTTGCTGTAATTAATGATTTTACGGGCTTTGGTAGATGCTCTTTAGCAGTATCCCTACCAATAATATCCCATATGAAAATTCAATGTAATAGTGTAATTACAAGTGTATTTTCAAATCATACGGGATTTGAAGAATATTTTTTTGATGATTATACAGATAAAATGCAGGAATATATTGATAAATGGAAGAAACTAGATCTTGAATTTCAAGGGATATACAGTGGATTTTTGGGTTCAAGAAAGCAGATTCAAATAGTGGAAAAATTCATCAATGACTTTAAGAGGGAAGGTACGAAGGTTATTGTTGACCCTGTTATGGGAGATAATGGTAAGTTGTATGCCACCTATAATGATGCTATGTGTCAAGAGATGAAAAAACTGGTGTGCTATGCAGACATACTTACTCCAAATGTAACAGAGGCATGCATTTTAACTGATACACAATATAGAGAGAAGTTCACATCTAAGGAATTATTTCAAATGGTAGAAAAGCTTTCTGATCTTGGGGCTGAGAAAATTGTGATTTCTGGTGTGAAAATGGGTGAATACATCGGAAATGTCGTATATGAAAAGGACAAGATAAAGAAAATCATTCGAATGAAAAGAGTTGGACAGGAGCGAAGTGGAACAGGCGATATATTTGCATCCATTATTACTGCGGACTGTGTTAACGGTGTGGACTTTGAGACATCAGTTAGAAAGGCTGGTAATTTTATTAAAAAATGTAATATTGCCACCGAAAAATACGAAGTACCAAAAACAGATGGCGTATGTTTTGAAGAAGTTATTGACTCCTTGAAATAACAGACCAATTATAATATAGTAAAAAAGTAATAGAAAAGCTATGTAGAGAAAAGAGGATGAAGAATGACTAAAGCAATGAATATTTTTTATGAATACCATAATAATTTATATGTTAATTTAACAAATAGATGTTCGTCGGCATGCACCTTTTGCCTCCGTCAAACAAGAGAAGAAATGGATAATTCGGGAAGTCTGTGGTTAGAACATGAGCCTTCACGTGATGAGGCTATTGATGCATTAGAAAAATTCGATGTTAGTAAATACAACGAAATTATATTTTGCGGATTCGGAGAGCCAACAGAAAGAATTGATGTTTTACTAGAGGTTGCTAAGTATATAAAGGAAAAGTACAATAAACCTATTAGAATTAACACAAATGGTCAGGGAAACCTCATTAATAAGGAAGATATAACTCCAAAACTAGAGGGACTTATCGACACGATTTCTATAAGTTTAAATAATCCAGATCCCCAAAAATATCAGGATATAGTGAGAAGTCAGTTTGGGGTGGCGGCATTTGATGCAATGATTGAATTTGCAAGAGAAGCTAAAAAATACGTTCCAAATGTTGTTATGTCTACAGTTGATACCACAATTACCCATGAAGAAGAAGCACAGTGTCAAAAGATTTGTGATGGCATTGGTGTTACTTATAGAATTAGGGAATGGGAAGACTAAAAATATACTAAGATTTTACGAAAGGTTAAAAATATGAATATAATTTTAGCATCAAAATCACCTAGGAGAAGCGAGTTGCTATCTCAAATAGGATTGAAATTTAGTGTTATGGTAAGTGATGCCGATGAAAATATAAATGAAGTTGACCCCGCTGCTATGGTAGAAAAACTTTCATATATAAAGGCTAAGGCAGTATATGATTCTGTAGAAGATATTGGTGTATCTGAAAATGGGTTTGAAAATAATAGGGAAGCCATTAAAGAAAATAGTGAGGACATAGCTATAATTGGAGCAGATACCGTGGTAACTATAGATGGAAAAATTCTTGGAAAGCCAAAGGATGACGTAGATGCCTACAATATGCTAAAGATGCTTTCTGGAGAGTCCCATAAGGTGATGACCGGTGTCAGTCTTTTGAAAAAAGCGGGTGGGAAATTAAAAAGTGTCACCTTCCATGAAGAGACGATAGTAAATTTTGTGGAGATGACAGATGCAGAGATTAACGAATATATTTTAACAAAGGAGCCGGCAGATAAGGCAGGTGGCTATGGTATTCAAGGTATTGGAGCTAAGTTTATCACTAGTATATCGGGTGATTACAATAACGTAGTAGGTTTGCCATTAGCCGCAATATATAAAAGGTTAAAGGAATTTTAGGATGAAGTGGATTAAATACAGATTAAAGACAACAACGCAGGCATCAGATTTAGTTATTGCAATGATGATAGACGTAGGTGTAGACGGTGTGGAGATTGAGGACAATCTTCCAATCTCTGAAGCTGATAAAAAAAGAATGTTTATTGATTTTTTACCAATACTACCTATAGATGAAGGAATATGCTATTTGAGTTTTTATCTTGAGGATGATAGCAACGAAAAAGAACTTTTAGATGGTATTAGGGAAGGTCTTGAGGAATTATCACAATTTACAGATATTGGTGAAGGTACTATAGTGAAATCAGAGACAGAGGATAAAGATTGGATAAACAATTGGAAACAATTCTTTAAATCTTTTATGGTGGATGACATAGTAATCAAGCCTACTTGGGAAGATGTAAAGCCAGAGTACACAGGAAAGATGTTGATTGAGATAGATCCAGGTATTGCTTTTGGTACAGGAATGCATGAAACAACACAGTTATGTATGAGGGCATTAAATAAATATGTTAAACCGGATATGAAGGTCCTAGATGTAGGTTGTGGAAGTGGAATACTTTCAATCGTATCATTGAAACTTGGTGCGGACTCTGCAGTAGGAGTGGATATAGACGAGAATGCTACGATTGCTACAGGAGAAAATCTAGAAGTAAATCATATAGATAGAGAAAAATGTAAAGTATATACAGGTAATATATTAGAAGATAAAGCCCTTGAAGATGAGATAGGATATGATTGTTACGATATTGTTGCTGCAAATATTTTAGCAGATGTTTTATTGCCATTAACACCGATTGTGCCAGCTCATTTAAAAACTGGTGGTTTATTTATTACCTCTGGTATTATCAACACAAAAGAAGCTGAAGTTGCAAAGGCTATAGAAGATAATGGTAATTTTGAGATTTTAGAGATTACAAGACAAAAGGATTGGTCATCAATCACAGCTAAGAGGATTTAATATGCATCATTTTTTTGTACAACCCCAAAATGTTAAAGAAGAATATATATCTATTGTAGGCGGAGATGTTAATCATATTAAGAATGTTCTTCGAATGAAAGAAAAAGAAGATATTCTTATTAGTGATGGAAATGGGTGCGATTATACTTGCGTCATTTATAAGATACAAGAAGATGAGATAATTGCAAAAATTTGTGATGTTTCCCATGATGCAACTGAATTGCCAGGTAAATTATATTTGTTTCAGGGACTTCCAAAGAATGATAAGATGGAACTTATTATCCAAAAGGCAGTGGAACTGGGGGCAGCAGGTATTATTCCTGTATCAACTTCAAGATGTGTTGTTAAGTTGGATGAAAAAAAAGAGGCTACAAAGTTAAAAAGATGGCAGAAAATAGCTGAAAGTGCGGCAAAACAGTCTAAACGTGGAGTGATTCCCCAAGTCCATAATGTTTTATCATTTAAGGAGGCTGTGAAAATGGCTGGGGATCTTCAGGTAGGGATGATACCTTATGAAAATTTTAAAGATATGTCTTCAACAAAATCTGTTATTGATAAAATAAGAAGTAATATGAGTGTAGGTATTTTCATAGGCCCCGAAGGAGGATTTTGTGAAAGTGAAGTAGAATATGCCAAGGAAAACGGAATCGAACCTATTTCATTAGGTAATAGAATACTTAGAACAGAAACAGCAGGATTAGCTATATTATCAATTTTAATGTTTAAAATGGAAACCGAGGACTAATATTATGACAATGGAAACATATTTGGATAATGCCGCCACAACAAGAGTAGCCCAGGAAGTAAAGGCCTTAATGATTAAGTTAATGGACGAGGATTACGGTAATCCGTCCTCATTACATCATAAAGGTGTAGTAGCCGAAAACTATATAAAAGAAGCTAGAAATATAATTGCAAAGAGTTTGAAGGTAAACGAAAAAGAAATAATATTTACTTCAGGTGGAACTGAGTCCAATAATTTAGCTCTTATTGGTGCGGCGATGGCAAACAAAAGGGCAGGAAATCATATTATTACTACTGCTATTGAGCATGCATCAATACTAAGTACAGTACAGTTTTTGAAGGAGATGGGGTTTAGCATTTCTTTTCTATCAGTAGATGAGGAAGGACATATAAATCTTGATGAGTTAAAAGAGCTAATATGTGATGATACAATTCTAGTTTCAACAATGTATGTTAATAATGAAATTGGCGCATTGGAACCTGTTAGTGAAATTAGTAAGATTATTAAGACCAAAAACCCTAATATTATTTATCATGTGGACGCTATTCAAGCATATGGTAAATATGTTATTAATCCGAAAAAACAGGGCATTGATATGCTAAGTGTTAGTGGACATAAAATTAACGGACCAAAGGGAACAGGTTTTTTATACGTTTCAGAAAAAACGAAGATTAAACCTATTATTTATGGGGGCGGACAGCAAAAAGGAATGCGTTCAGGTACAGAAAATGTTCCAGGATTTGCGGGACTTGGAGAGGCTGTAAGAGTCTGCTATAATGATTTTGAAAACAAAGTAACAAAATTATATGAGCTGAAAGATTATTTAATTGATAAACTTGAAGAGATGGACAACGTCAAGATACACAGTGCCAAAGGAAAAGGTGGTGCCCCACATATTGTGAATGCTAGCTTTATTGGTGTTAGAAGTGAAGTAATGCTTCATAAGCTTGAAGAAAAAGATATATATGTATCGGCGGGCTCTGCTTGTTCTTCAAATAAACAAAAGAGTGTTAGTGCCACATTAAGTGGAATTGGATTAAAAAAAGAAGAATCAGACTCGGCTATTAGATTTAGTTTTTGTTTTGATACCACAAAGGAACAAGTTGATTATGCTTTAAATACTATAAACGACAATATTTTAGAACTTAGAAAATTTGTTAGAAAATAAAGGAGATAATATGATACATTACAAATCATTTTTAATCAAATACGCAGAAATCGGAGTAAAGGGAAAGAATAGATTTTTGTTCGAGGATGCATTAGTATCACAAATAGGTAAGGCTCTAAAAAGAATTGATGGAGATTTTAAAGTACACAAAGAGCAAGGTAGAATTTATGTAGACGCCTTGTCAGAATATGATTTCGATGAAGTAACAGGTGCATTGAAGTGTGTATTTGGTGTTGCTGGTATTTGTCCACTAGTTCAAATCGAGGATAACGGATTTGAAGATTTGTGCAATCATATTATTGAGTATATTGATGAAGTTTATGATGATAAAAATATTACTTTTAAAGTAAATGCGAGAAGAGCAAGAAAGAATTATCCATTGGACTCTATGGGAATTAATAGAGAAGTTGGAAGTGTAATTTTAGATAAATTTACAGAAATGAAAGTAGATGTTCATAAGCCGGAGCTTATGTTGAATATAGAGATCAGAAAGCAAATAAATATATACTCCGAGGTTATTCCAGGACCTGGAGGAATGCCTGTAGGAACTGCTGGTAAGGCTATGCTCCTGTTATCGGGTGGTATTGATTCGCCTGTTGCAGGATATATGGTATCAAAAAGAGGTGTTGAGCTTGAGGCAGCATATTTTCATGCGCCACCATACACATCTGAGAGAGCAAAACAGAAGGTTATTGATCTTGCAAAAAAGGTTGCAATTTATTCAGGACCAATCAAATTAAATATTGTAAACTTTACAGATGTGCAGTTACACATATATGAAAAATGCCCATATGATGAATTAACCATTATCATGAAAAGAGTAATGTTTAAAATGGCTGAGCATTTTGCAAAGGAATCGGGAGCGATTGGTACAATTACAGGAGAAAGTATTGGTCAGGTTTCTTCACAAACATTACAGTCACTTGCTGTAATTAATGATGTTTGTACAATGCCAGTTTTTAGACCACTTATTGCGTTTGATAAGCAGGATATAGTAGATATTGCTTTGAAAATAGATACATATGAGACATCTATACTTCCATATGAAGATTGTTGTACAACATTTGTGGCTAAACATCCAGTTACAAAGCCAAACCTTAATATGATAAAACGTTCTGAGGAAAAACTTACAGGTATCGAAGAACTTATAGCGAGAGCAATCGAGACAGTAGAGGTTGTTACAGTAGAAGCAGAATAATAAAAGCGGAACAGTAGTAGCAAAATAATACAGAAAAATAGTAGAGGCTAAATAGTAAAACAATCAATATATAAACAAGTATAAGATTAAAATCAAAAAAAGGATATGAAAAAAGCCCCTATAAAAGGGGCTATGATGTTAATTCTAAAAGCTATGCCTATGATATTAATTCATGTATGGCTTAAGTACTTCCAAAATGTCATCGATATTGCTTTCATCTGCGTGAATACATAAATCAATAGGCTTTGATAAGTCTAAGCTAAAGATACCCATAATAGACTTAGCGTCAATTACGTATCTGCCAGATACTAAATCAAAATCTGTTTCAAACTTTGTAATGTCGTTAACAAAAGCCTTAACCTTGTCAATTGAATTTAAGCAAATCTGAACTGTTTTCATGTTGAACCCTCCTAAAATAAAGCTATTTGCATATTAATATGAGGAGTACCTAAAACGGTGACCTCATTTGCTTACATATTACATTTAATAAATATAAAAGTCAATCATAAAATTATACAAAAAATAGGGCCAAATTTTGTAAAGGATAGAATGGTGAAAAAATGAAAAAAGCAGCACTACACAATCTAGGTTGTAAAGTAAACACTTATGAGACTGATGCTATGAGACAAAATTTAATGGAAAATGGTTATGAAATAGTACCATTTGATGTAGGTGCAGATATATATATTATAAACACATGCACTGTAACTAATATTGCAGATAGAAAATCCAGACAGATGCTTCATAAAGCAAAGAAAATGAACGAAGACGCAGTAGTGGTAGCTACAGGATGTTATGTTCAAGCGGCAGGAGAAGAAATTTTAAAGGATGATGCTATTGATATAGTAATCGGAAATAACAACAAGGGTAAAATTGTAGAAATCCTAGAAGAGTATTTTAGGGATAATGAGAGAAAGAAATCACAGGCATTTATCGATGATTTAAGTAAACCATCTGAATATGAAGACATGAATATGACCACTGTGACGGAACATACTAGGGCATTTATTAAAATTCAAGATGGATGTAATCAATTTTGTACTTATTGCATAATTCCATATGCCAGGGGTAGGATAAGAAGCAGAAAACTTAGTGATGTTATAAGAGAAGTTACATCCCTTACAGAAGCAGGATATAGTGAATTTGTACTTACAGGAATACATCTAAGCTCTTATGGAAAGGATCAATTAGAATTAAATATTGGACTAATAGATGCTATAGAAAGAGTAGCATCTATTAATGGTGTGGAGAGAGTTCGTTTGGGATCATTAGAACCAATGATAATTACAGAGGAATTTATGGATAGAGTAAGTAAAATACCACAGTTTTGCCCGCATTTTCATTTATCATTGCAAAGTGGATGCGATAATACCCTAAAACGTATGAATAGACATTACACTGCAGATATGTATTACGAGAAATGTTGCTTGATTAGAAAGGTATTTCCTAAGGCGGCTATTACCACAGATGTGATTGTAGGATTTCCAGGAGAAACGGAAGACGATTTTATCGAATCAAAGAATTTCTTAGAAAAGGTACAGTTTGCAGAAATGCATATTTTCAAATATTCGGTTAGAAAAGGCACAGCTGCAGAAAAAATGCCTGATCAAGTGAATGATAAGATTAAAACCGTAAGAAGCGACATACTTTTAGAGTTGAATAAAAAAATGAATAAAGAGTATCGTGAGTTGTTTTTGGGAACTGCGGATGAAATTTTATTGGAAGAAGATATAAATTTAAAGAATAGTATTTACCAAGTGGGATACACTAAAGAATATATAAAAGTTGCTATTCCTAGAGAAGAAGATATGTCTGGAAAAATCATCAAAGTAAACATTAAAGAAGATATAGGAGAAATTTTACTTGCCGAAACGGTAAAAGTATATTAGAATATATTTGTATAATTGCGCGTGAATTAATCCTAATATGAAAGTTTGTGCGTTCTTGAATTTGTTATGCAGAAAGGTCTTGACTTAAAATGAGCGTTATCAGTAGTACACAGTATTTTAAAACAGTAGAGGAACCAAAGGTTGAAGTAGGCGAGGTATTAAAAGTTGTCTACAATGCACTTGTGGAGAAAGGATATAATCCAGTTAATCAGATAGTTGGATATATAATGTCTGGTGACCCTACATATATTACTAGCCATAATAATGCTCGCAGCTTGATTATGAAAGTAGAAAGAGACGAGCTTATTGAGGAAGCATTGACATATTACATTAATAATAAACTTAAGGACAATAAATAGATTAATTATAGGAGAAAATTACATGAGAATAATGGGACTGGATTATGGTTCTAAAACAGTAGGTGTGGCTATATCGGATCCACTCTTTTTGACTGCGCAAGCACTTGAAATTGTACGAAGAGAATCTGAAAATAAATTGAGAAAAACATTAGCGCGCATCGAAGAAATTATAAAGGAATACGAAGTTAGTGAGATAGTCCTAGGATATCCTAAAAATATGAATAATACCATAGGTGACAGAGCAGAAAAATCCTTAGAATTTAAGGAGATGCTGGAGAGAAGAACAGGATTAAAGGTGACTATGTGGGATGAAAGACTCAGCACAGTTGCAGCTAACAGAACTATGATGGAAGTCGGGATTAGACGCGAAGATAGAAGTAAATACGTGGACAGTATAGCAGCAGTTTTTATTTTGCAAGGCTATCTTGACTCACGAACGATTAATAAACAATAAGTAAAGCGAATAGAAAGGGCTAAAATGGCAGATAAAATTAAATTTACAGCTGATACAGGAGAAGAAGTAGAATTTTTCGTAATTGAGGAGACAAGAGTTAATAATATTAATTACATTCTTGTGACAGAGGATGAAGCTAATGATGAATCAGAAGAAGCTGAAGCATACATCCTAAAGGATTTATCAAAGGATAGCGATTCAGAAGCATTATATGAATTCGTGGATGATGATAATGAATTAGAAGCAGTTTCTCAAATTTTTGCAGAAATTCTTGATGATATGGATATAGATAAGTAGACATTGGGGAAAATTAATGCAAGATAATTTTAAAGAAATATTGAAAGAGCGAGGATTGAAAGTTACTAGTCAGAGAGTACTAGTTCTTGATATTCTGTCTCAAGCTGTGGGGGAACATCTTACGGCAGAAGAAATCTATAACAAAGTTAAAAGCAAAAATCCGGATATTGGACTGGCAACTGTATACAGAACTATACAGTTACTATCAGAGCTAAAACTAGTAGACAAAATAGTGTTAAATGATGGTTGTATAAGATATGAAATTGCTGGTGATGAAGCAAATAGCGGACATCATCACCATCATTTAATATGCGTGGAATGTGGAAAACTAACATCATTTTCAGAAGATCTTCTTGAAAATCTGGAATGTGCCATAATGGAAAAAAAGGATTTTTTAGTTTTGAATCATGAAGTTAAACTATACGGATATTGCAGTGAATGTAGAGAAAAACATGCAAATTAGCGTACATAAAAAATGGAGGTGCAATTTTGAAATTAGAAGGAAATAAAGATGAAAAAATAAAGATAATACCACTTGGCGGTTTAGAACAAATTGGTATGAATATGACATTATTTGAATATGAAGATAATATTATAATAGTAGACTGTGGATTATCTTTTCCAGATGATGAAATGTTAGGTATTGACCTTGTAATCCCTGATATTACTTACTTAAAGGAAAATGCAGATAAGGTTAAAGGAATAATTATTACTCATGGTCATGAGGATCATATTGGTGCTATACCATATGTTTTAAAAGAAGTAAATGTTCCGCTTTATGGAACTAAGCTTACACTAGGTATAATTGAAGGCAAGTTAAAGGAACATGGAATTGAAAAAAAAGTAAAAAAGAAGGTAGTTAAGCACGGACAGTCAATTAATCTTGGTTGTTTTAGAGTTGAATTTATAAAGGTAAATCACAGTATTGCAGATGCATCTGCACTTGCAATATTTACACCAGCAGGTGTAGTTGTGCATACAGGAGATTTTAAGATTGACTATACACCAGTGTTTGGAGATACAACAGATCTTACAAGGTTTGGTGAGTTAGGAAAGAAAGGTGTTTTGGCACTTCTTTCAGATAGTACCAATGTATTGAGACCTGGATATACTAGTTCAGAGAAAACAGTTGGAAAGACAATTGACCATATATTTGCAGAAAATGTTACACATAGAATTATTGTGGCTACATTTGCATCCAATGTAGATAGAGTTCAGCAGATAATAAATTCAGCAAGTAAATATGGTAGAAAAGTAGTTATAGAAGGCAGAAGTATGGTAAATATTATCAGTACCGCCACGGAACTTGAGTATTTACAGGTGCCTGATAATACTATTATAGATATAGAAGAAATGAAGAACTATACTGATAACCAGTTGGTACTTATTACAACAGGTAGTCAGGGTGAGTCAATGGCAGCACTCTCTAGAATGGCGGCATCTATTCATAGAAAGGTTACTATTAAGCCAGGAGATACGATTGTGTTTAGTTCAACTCCTATTCCAGGAAATGAAAAAGCAGTATCAAAGGTAATAAATGAATTATCTATGAAGGGTGCAAATGTTATTTTTCAAGATACCCACGTTTCAGGACATGCCTGTCAAGAGGAGATAAAACTTATTTATTCTTTGGTAAAGCCTAAGTATGCTATCCCAGTTCATGGCGAGTATAGACATTTAAAAGGCCATGCAGAGCTTGCTGAATCAATGGGTGTTGAATCAGATAACATATTTATTTTATCTTCAGGTGATGTTCTAGAACTTAGCCAGAAGGAAGGATATGTGAGAGAACAAGTACAATCCGGAAGTGTTTTAGTAGATGGACTTGGTGTAGGCGATGTAGGAAACATTGTTTTAAGAGATAGACAAAATCTTGCAGAAAATGGAATTATTATAGTAGTAATGACATTTGAAAAATACAGTAACCAGTTATTGGCAGGGCCAGATATAGTATCTCGCGGATTTGTATATGTAAGAGAAGCCGAAAATCTTCTGGAAGATGCCAGATGCGTTGTTAATGATGCAGTTGTTGCATGTATTGAGAAAAACATAGCTGATTGGGGTAAGATTAAGATGATAGTTAAGGAATCATTAAGTGATTATCTCTGGAAGAAAATAAAAAGAAATCCTATGATTTTACCAATTATTATGGAAGTCGAGTAGAGGTTTTGAAATGGAAGATCAAGTAAAAGGAAAGACAGAAGAGTTGATTAATACACTTTTAGATAGTGAGGAATACAGAACGTTTGATATTTACAGAAGGCTTTTAGATGAGACGCCTGAACTCAAAGAAAGAGTTCAGACGTTTCGCAAGGCTAGAATAGAAGCATCGTTTAGTGGCAAGACAGGGAAGGAAATTTCAAGTCTCTTAATGTCACAGTATTCTGATATATTAAACAATACAGTTGCAGCAAAATACTTAAATGCTGAACTTTTAGTGTGTAAGAGAATACAAGGAATAAATGAAGCTTTAGTCAACAGTGTTCAATTAGAACTGGACTTTTTATAACAACTTAGTTATAATGCAGTTGTTACTCAAGATACAGAGGTTTTATAGTAAGATTGAGCATTACGGATTGGAGATTTTATGAACTTAAAAAAGACATCTAGTACTATATTAAAAACTTCAATTAAAGTTCTTGTATATATGTTGCTAATATTATTATTTGTATTTATCTGTAGTAAGGCATTCTCTTTTGGAGAGGTGGTATTCACTGAAAGTGGAATGGCAAAAGTAGGTGCTGGAGAGGAAATTCAGATTACAATTCCTAGTGGTGCATCTGCAAAAACTGTAGGTGATATATTAGAAAAGAATGGTCTTGTAGAAAGCGCATATGCATTTGTTATTCAGACATTCTTGTATGAAGCAGATATTAAACCGGGTAAGTATAAATTGAATACAGAATTTAATCCGGCAGAAATAATAGTAGTACTTAATGGAAGCGACAAAGACGAGGCAAGCGAATGATAGTAAATGAGAGAGTAGTCTCATATATCCATTCATTAGAAAAAACAAATACTCCATTGTTAGATGAGATGGAAAAGTATGCAAAGAAAAATTATGTGCCGATTATCCGAAAAGAGATGGAGAGCTTTTTAAGAACTCAGTTGTTAATGAAACAACCGAGGAAAATATTAGAGCTTGGAACCGCTATAGGATACTCGGCAATTCTTATGAGTGAATATATGCCAGATGATTGTACAATTACAACGATTGAAAATTACGATAAAAGAATACCAATAGCTAGAGACAACATTAAAAAGGCAAACCTAGAACATAGGATAAAACTTATAGAGGGCGACGCAATGGAAGTATTGCCATCTCTAGAGGAAAAATATGATTTTGTATTTATGGATGCAGCAAAAGGTCAGTATATTAATTTTTTGCCATTAGCATTAAATGTGATGAAAGAAGGCGCTGTACTTATTGCAGATAATGTTTTACAGGAAGGTGAATTAATAGAATCCAGATATGCAGTTACACGAAGAAATAGAACCATCCATAAAAGAATACGCGAATTTTTATATGAAGTAAAGCACTCAGATGAACTAGTTACCAGTATTGTTCCTATTGGAGATGGAATTACCCTTAGCGTAAAAGTAGGAGGCGAAAATGTATAGTAGACCAGAATTATTGATTCCAGCCAGCAACTTAGAAGTTCTTAAGATTGCAGTTATTTTTGGTGCGGATGCAGTTTATATAGGTGGGGAAGCATTTGGATTAAGAGCAAAAGCTAAAAATTTTTCAGCAGAGGATATGAGAGAAGGAATTGAATTTGCTCATAGCCATGGTGTTAAAGTGTTTGTAACAGCCAATATATTAGCTCACAATAATGACCTAGAAGGTGTAAGAAAATATTTTGAGGAATTAAAAGAAATAAAGCCTGATGCTCTAATTATTTCTGACCCAGCTGTATTTACCATTGCCAAAGAAGTAGTACCTGAGATAGAAATTCACATTAGTACTCAGGCTAATAATACAAACTATGGCACCTATAATTTCTGGCATAGTTTAGGAGCAAAGAGAGTTGTAACGGCTAGAGAATTATCTCTTAGGGAGATAAAGGAAATTAGAGAGAATATTCCTGATGATTTAGAAATAGAAACATTTATACATGGTGCAATGTGCATTTCTTATTCTGGAAGATGTTTACTTAGTAGCTTTATGGCAGGTAGAGACGCAAATAGAGGCGCGTGTACTCATCCATGCAGATGGAAGTATTCGGTTGTAGAAGAATCTCGTCCGGGAGAATATATGCCTGTATATGAAAATGAAAGAGGCACATATATATTTAATTCAAAAGACTTATGTATGATTGAACATATTCCAGAACTTATGGAATCGGGTATTGATAGCTTTAAAATTGAGGGAAGAATGAAGACAGCCCTTTATGTAGCCACAGTAGCTAGAACATATAGGATGGCAATAAATGACTATAAATTAGACCCTAAATATTATGAGAGTAGGCTCCCGTTTTATAGGTCCGAGATAGCAAAGTGTACTTACAGACAGTATACAACGGGATTTTTCTTTGGTAAACCGGATGAAAACACTCAAATTTATGATAGTAACACATATTGCAAGGAATATACCTATTTAGGTATTGTAGGCGATATGGACGAAAATGGACGTTACCATATTGAACAAAGAAACAAATTCTCAGTAGGTGAAAATATTGAAATAATGAAACCAAATGGCGAAAATATATTTGTTACAGTTTGCGGGATATATGACGATGATGGGAATTCTATGGAATCGGCACCACATCCAAAGCAAAGTTTACACATAGACCTTGGGATGAAAATGGAAAAGTTTGATATATTAAGAAGAAAAGAAGATTAGTTGCACATATTGCGAAGAAGTTTTGTAAGTAGAATTGAAAAAAAGCATTGCAAAAATTAAGAAATTATATTGATATGGCTATTGAAAAATAGTCATATTTTTATTGAAAAAATAGGGTAAATTTGCTATAGTCTAATTATCTAATTAGTGTCTGCTGATTAAGCACCAATTGGGCTTAATTCAGCAGTATTGAACTTGAAAATATCCAAAAGCAAAAATAGTGCAAAAAGTATTCGTGCCTGAATCTTAAAAAGATTCGTCACAAATA
>FZPS01000022.1_pt193 | contig 98364 bp, 70 predicted proteins | sample 1817821 | NCBI WGS metagenome assembly FZPS01 (sample SAMEA104158645, study PRJEB21678) | metagenome | place: Germany | collected 2015-04-21
CAGAGAAGTTAAGCCCGACAGCGCCGATGGTACTGCAATCGCATGCGGGAGAGTAGGTAGCCGCCGTCTTGTTTTACGAAAGCCTTCGAGGAAGTTCCCTTTTTCCTTCGAAGGCTTTTTTGTTTTTGGAGCATGTTACTATTATTTTAGAAAAAAAAACCTAAAAGTAAAAAGCCTGCTATTGTCGATAGTGAGATAATATCTATTTTTAGAGAAATTTTCGCATCGATGAACAAAAAAATCAGAATAATTGTCGTCATTTTTATTGTTTTGCTCCTATTGGGGATGATTTTTTTCCCAAAAATCAAGGCTTTATTTATCACGTCCGATGCCGATATGTTGCAGGAAGGGCCGAGCAGGGGACAGCAGGAGCTGGTTGTAAATGCTACTGTTTTGCGTCCGCAGACATTGCAGAATATGTTTCGTACAAAAGGTGTGTTGTTGCCCGACGAGGAGGTGGATCTTACTTTTGAAACCTCGGGGAAAATTACCGATATCTATTTCGAAGAAGGTTCTTACGTTGAAAAAGGGACCTTGCTGGCAAAAGTAAACGACGAGCCTTTGCTGGCAGAACTCAAAAAACTCGAAGCTAGATTACCGCTGGCAGAGGCACGGGTTTACAGGCAGCGAACACTTTTGGAAAAAGATGCCGTGAGCCAAGAAACATATCAAACCGTGATCACTGAATTGGAAACGCTTAAAGCCGATATCGAGCTAACAAAGGCAAGGATTGCACAAACGGAGCTGAAAGCCCCTTTCAACGGCATTATCGGATTGAGATCTGTCAGCGAAGGAGCGTATGCTTCGCCGTCGGTAGTGGTGGCAAAACTGACAAAAATATCGCCTTTGAAAGTTGAATTTTCGGTGAACGAAAGTCAGGCAAACGAAATTAAACCGGGTGTACCTCTTGTATTTAAAGTGGAAAACGATTTAAACACGTATTCGGCTTCGGTATATGCCGTTGAATCTCAGTTGGATGAAAAAACGTTCTCGCTAAAAGCCAGGGCTCTTTATCCCAATGTCGACGGAAAAATCAAACCCGGCCGGTCGGCAACCATCGAAATCGAATTGAGCCGAATTCACAACGCCATCGTGATTCCTGCTATTGCCGCCATTGCAGAAATGGGTAGGGATATTGCCTATATTTATGACAACGGAAAAGCTAAACGCGTAACCATAGCCAAAGGATTGCGGACGGCTTCGTCGGTACAGATAGTGGAAGGTTTGAGTGCGGGGGATACGTTGCTGGTAAGCGGTGTGATGCAGTTGAGAGACGGTATGCCTGTCAAAATCGAAAAAATAGTTCCCAATACGGCAGATTGATACAATGAATATTTCGGAATTAACCATAAAGCGTCCTGTACTTGCCACAGTTTTGGTTTTGGTCATCGTGCTGTTTGGGATAATCGGCTATTTGAGTCTCCCGGTACGTGAATATCCCAATGTCGACAACCCTATCATTACCGTGAGGGTCAACTATCCGGGAGCCAATGCCGAGGTTATCGAAAATCAGATTACCGAACCGTTGGAGCAAAACATCAACGGTATACCCGGCATTCGGTCGCTCACCAGCCAGAGTAGTCAGGGGTCTTGCCGCATCACTGTTGAATTTGAACTGGATGTCGATTTGGAAACAGCGGCAAACGATGTGCGCGACAAGGTGTCGCGTGCGCAACGTTATTTGCCCCGAGATGTAGATCCCCCCACGGTTTCGAAAGCCGATGCCGATGCTTCGCCCATTATGCAGATTACCGTTCAGAGCCCTATCCGGTCATTGCTCGAAATAAGCGAGATTGCCGAGCTTACGGTAAAAGAACAGCTGCAAACCATTTCCAACGTAAGTGCGGTAGATATTTGGGGAGAAAACCGCTATGCCATGCGTCTATGGCTCGACCCCATGAAAATGGCGGCCTATGGTGTAACGCCTCTCGAAGTGAAAAATGCATTGGACAAAGAAAATATAGAATTGCCTGCCGGAAGCGTGGAAGGCGATCTGATCGAGTTGTCCATTCGTACGTTGGGGCTGATGAAGACGCCCGAAGAATTCAATAATCTGATTCTTAAAGAAGAAGACAAACGCATTGTACGTTTCAAAGATATCGGTTTTGCCGAAATCGATACCGAGAATCGCAAAAACATTCTTCGTCGTAACGGTGTTCCGATGGTGAATGTTGTTGTTGTTCCCCAACCCGGATCGAATCAAGTAGAAATAGCCGACAATGTATACGAACGACTGAAAACCATGCAGAAAGATTTGCCCGACGATGTGAAGCTCGATGTGGTGTATGACAGTACGAAATTTGTGCGTGCTTCCATCAAAGAAGTGCAAGATACCATTGTTATTGCTTTTTTGCTGGTAGTGTTCATCATTTTCGTTTTTTTGCGCGAGTGGCGTGTGACAATGATTCCTACGGTTGTGATCCCGATATCGTTGGTGGGAGCATTCTTCGTGATGTTTATAGCGGGATTTTCGATCAATGTGCTTTCCATGCTTGCCGTGGTGCTTTCTGTGGGATTGGTAGTGGATGATGCCATTGTGGTAACCGAAAATATTTACAGAAAAATAGAACAGGGAATGGAGCCCCGTCAAGCGGCAATAGAAGGATCCAAAGAAATCTTTTTTGCCATTATTTCCACAACCATAACATTGGTGTCTGTTTTTTTCCCTATTGTTTTTATGCAAGGGATGAGCGGTCGGCTTTTCAGGGAATTCAGTTTGGTGATTTCGGGTGCTGTAATTATTTCTTCTTTCGTGGCATTGACGTTTACGCCGATGTTGTCGAGTAAAATTTTGAAAAAAAGAGAGAAGCATAACACATTATATCGAAAGACAGAGCCTTTTTTCGAAAGGGTCAATACAGGCTACGAAAAGCTCCTGCAAGCATTTCTTCGACATAAAAGTGCCGTTTTCCCCATTATTGCCGTTATGGCGTTGTTGATTGTTATATTGTGGAAAACCATTCCTTCGGAACTGGCACCCCTTGAAGATCGTTCGCAAGTTACCGTAAGAACAACGGCTCCCGAAGGGGCAACCTTTGAATATGTGCGAGATTACACTTCTAAAATTTCATACATTGTGGATTCTGTTGTCCCCGAACGCGAGTCGAATATTACACGTGTGTCGGGATCGTCGGGAAATATAAATGTTATTTTGCCCGATATAAAGGAGCGGAAACGCAGTCAGATGGAAATAGCCGATGCACTGTCGGATGCCGTTCGAAACGAAACGGAAGGCAGGTCGTTTGTGCAGCAGCAATCTACTTTTGGAGGCCGCCGAGGCGGCATGCCGGTACAGTATGTTTTACAGGCGACCAATATCGATAAACTGCGCGAGTTTATCCCTCCGTTTATGGAAAAAGTAGAACAAAGTCGTGTTTTTCGTATGTCGGATGTTAATTTGAAATTCACCAGGCCCGAGATTCAACTTCATATCGACCGAGACAAAGCGGCATTGTTGGGGGTAAGTACCCGCGATATCGGGCAAACCCTCCAATATGCCCTCAGTGGTCAGCGAATGGGGTATTTTTATATGAACGGAAAACAGTATCAAATCTTGGGAGAGATCAATCGTCAACAGCGCAATACTCCTCTCGATCTCAAATCGGTTTACATCAAAAATGCCGCCGGGAATATGATTCAAATGGATAATCTGGTGAAGTTGGAAGAATCGGTGGCTCCACCGCAGTTGTATCGTTATAATCGTTTCAGTTCGGCAACCGTTTCGTCGGCTTTGTCTCCGGGTTATACTATTGGCGATGGCATCGACGAGATGAACCGGATTGCGAGTGAAGTACTCGATGAAACGTTTCGCACGGCATTGAGTGGCGAGTCGAAGGAGTATACCGAAAGTTCGTCGAGTTTGATGATCGCTTTCGGATTGGCCATTGTATTGATCTTTTTGGTTCTTTCGGCCCAATTTGAAAGTTTTAAAGATCCGTTCATCATTATGTTTTCGGTACCTCTGGCCGTAGGGGGTGCTTTGGTTTTTATGTATTTTGCAAATGTTACGATGAATATTTTCAGTCAGATTGGAATTATTATGCTTATCGGGTTAGTCGCCAAGAACGGTATTCTTATCGTGGAATTTGCCAATCAGCGACAAGACCACGGCATACCTAAGTTTGAATCTGTACTTGGCGCGTCGGTTCAACGTTTGCGGCCTATTCTGATGACAAGTTTCACTACCATTCTCGGTATGCTGCCTTTGGTGTTTGCCGGAGGAGAAGGTGCCAACGGACGTATCGCAATGGGAATAGCCGTGGTGGGAGGAATGTTGGTATCGACATTATTGACGTTGTTGGTAGTTCCCGCAATGTATATGTATTTGGCAACCGACAGAAATGCGAAAAAACAAAAAGATAAGGAGGCTTAAAGTATGAATGGGATACGATCTTTTTCGCTCATGTTGTTTCTTCTTTTCTTTCCCTTGTTGTTGGAAGCTCAACACGTGTTGGATCTGCAGGAGTGTTTGCAAATCGGCTTGAGAAACAATTACGATTTAAGAATTATTCGTAACGAGGAACAGATCTCTGCCAACAACCTCACGCTTGGCAATGCGGGGTTTCTTCCGACAATTGGTTTGAATGGGGGATATAATTTCAGGGAAAGCAATTCCGATCAGTTTCCCGAGGAAAACGGAGAAACGTTGAAAACTCGCGGCTCCTCAACGCAAATGCTGGACGCCGGAATAAATTTGAATCAGCCACTTTTTGAGGGATTCAAGGTTCAGACCAATTATAAAAGGCTAAATGAGCTTAAAACCATTGGTGAATTGAACACACGCCTTGAAGTGGAAAATTTTATAGCCAATCTTGCGGCTGAATATTTTAATTACGTTCAGCAGAATATCCGCCTCAATAATCTGAAATACACGGTTCAGTTGTCGGAAGAACGTTTACGCATAGTGGAAGCCCGATATCAGATCGGTTCGCTTTCGCGACTCGATTTTCAGCAGGCAAAAGTGGATTTCAATGCCGATAGTTCTTTACTGATTCAGCAATATGAAGTATTGAATGCTTCGCGCATCAAATTGAATGAATTGATGGGTGTTGAGAATGTTGAACAACCCTTTGTGACAGAGGATACGCTCATTTATTTCAATGCAGATTTGTCGAAGGATAAATTGTACGAAAGCATGTTGTCTGAAAATACCTTGCTGAAGCTTGTGGAGAAAGATAAAGTATTGAGCGAACTCGATCTTAAAACGCTTCAAAGTCAAAATTATCCCTACCTGAAACTGAATGCCGAATATGGGTTTACTCATTATGACTACAATACCGGTACAATCGACAAACAACGAAATTGGGGTCCTGTGGTAGGGGTGACATTGGGATTCAATGTTTTTAACGGCTTTAATCGGAAACGGGAGCAGAAAAATGCCCGGATAGCGATAGAAAACCGGCAATTGGCAATCGAAAAGCAAAAATTATCGTTGAAAAGCAATTTTGCAAATATGTGGATGGCCTATCAAAACAACATAGAACTGACCAAATTGGAATACGAGAGTTTGGAAAATGCACGAATCAATTACGAGATTGCCATCGATAGGTATAAATTGGGGGATCTTTCCGGCTTGGAACTTCGCGAAGCACAGAATAGCTTGCTAGAGGCCGGGCAAAGGCTCGTAAGTGCTCAATATCGCACCAAACTTTACGAAATATCGCTATTGCAGATCAGCGGGAAAATCGAAAAGTATTTGCAATAAATAACGGTTGGGGTTTTTATTTTAATTGTTTTTACATTTTACATTTCAAATCAGGTAAAATTAAGAAGAATTATTGTTATTTTGTTTTATTGTTTTATACCTTTGTCGATAGCATAAGTTATCCCATTAAAAATAAATCTCGTATATATGGATAAAATTCAGGAACTTACCTCTAAACTTTATTCCGAAGGAATAGAAAAGGGAAAAGAAGAAGCCGAAAAAATCATCAACGAAGCCAAGGCCTTAAGCAATCGGATTATTGAAGATGCAAAAAATAAAGCGCGGGAAATTGTTGCGGCGGCCGAAAAAGAAGCAAAAGAGTTAAAAAGCAATACCGAAGCCGAATTAAAACTTTATGCTTCACAAGCCATCGAGGCATTGAAAACGGAAATTGTCAATCTTGTTACGGATAAATTGGCCAAATCCAATGTAAAAGCTGCGTTTGAAGACAAAGAGTTTATGCAGAAAGTTATTTTGGAGTTGGTGAAAAATTGGGCAAGAGACGAAAAGCTCGTTATCGGTGTTGAAAATGCCGAAGAATTGAAAAACTATATTGCCGCAAACGCAAAAGGTTTATTGGAAAAAGGACTAAAAATTGAGTCGGTAAGCGGGATAAAAACCGGTTTTATTCTTGCCCCCGAAGACAGTACATATAAAGTAAAATTCGGAGAAGAGGAGTTTGTCGAATATTTCAAAGAATTTCTGCGTCCACAGATACGGGAACTTTTGTTCTGACAAAAGAAAGACAATCGTATGGCTGAAAATCAATATTACTGTTTTGTTGCCGGACTGCCTGATATTTTTTTCGATTCCACGAAACTTCCGTTTACGGTAGACGAGTTCGGGGAAATGTTGGAAGAGGTGCTGGCTAATGAAGATAAAAAGCTGGTCGATAAGTATTTCCTGAAGTACGACAACGAAAATCTCCTTGCCTTTTTAAAAAATAAGAATGCCGAGCTCAACAAGAAAGGGAAAATCTCTTCGGAAGAGATTAAAGAGACCATCGATTCGATAGAAGTCGATTTTCCCATTCAAAATCCGGAAATTCCACCCTATTTTGAGGATTATATTCGTTTGTGGCTCGATGAGAGCGCGCATGACGAGAATAAACTGTGGGAAGATCTCATGTCGGAATTTTATATGGATTATGGACGGGAGTCGAAAAACAAGCTCGTTTCCGGGTGGTTTGAGTTGAACCTGAATATCGGCAATATCTTGGCAGCCATTTACTGTAAGAAATACGGGTTGGATGTCAATACTGTAATTGTGGGGAATAATGAAGTGGCACGACTCATTCGTGAAAACCCGAATGTGCGGGATTTCGGTTTGAGCCGCGAGCTCGAATATTTTGATACGCTCCAACGTATAGCAGAAGAGACGGACATTTATGAACGAGAACGCAAAATCGATAGGCTTCGCTGGGATTGGCTCGACGAGAATACCGTATTCGATTATTTCAATATCGATTTTATATTTGCTTATTTATGTAAGCTGAATATTTTGGAGAGGTGGGTTAATTTGAATGCCGAAGAAGGTGAACGTATTTTTCGCCAATTAATTGCCGATTTAAAGAGTGATGTATCGGTAAGCAACGAGTAAGAAATATAGAAAGTAAACAAAATATGCCAACAAAAGGATTTGTTAAGGGAATTGTATCGAACCTTGTAATAGTTGAAGTCGATAACCCTGTTTCACAGAACGAAATTGCCTATATTGACCTGGATGGGACAAAATTGATGGCAGAAGTGATTAAGGTAATCGGGAAGAATGTGTATGTTCAGGTTTTTGAAAATACACGCAACTTGAAGGTGGGGGCTCCTGTGGAATTTGCCGGTCACATGCTTGAAGTGGTTTTGGGTCCGGGATTATTGTCGCGTAATCTCGATGGGCTGCAAAACGATCTCGATAAAATGGAAGGGATATTTTTGAAGCGCGGGCAATATACCTATCCGCTCGATGAGGATGTGTTGTGGGATTTTGAACCCCTTGCCGAAGTAGGGGATAAGGTTACCGCAGGTTCGTGGTTGGGAAAAGTGGAAGAAAATCATCAGCCACATAAGATTATGGTGCCGTTTGTCATGACCGGAGAATATACGGTAAAAAGTATTGTTCCCAAAGGGAAATATACCATCCATCAGACCATAGCCGTGGTAGAAGATCATGAAGGAAAGGAAACCGAAATTACGATGGTTCAGAAATGGCCTGTAAAAATTCCGTTGACTGCCTATCGCGAAAAGCCGAGACCTTATAAATTGCTTGAAACCGGTGTCCGTATCATCGATACGCTGAATCCGATAGTGGAAGGAGGTACCGGATTTATTCCCGGTGCTTTTGGAACAGGGAAAACAGTGTTGCAGCATGCCATTTCACGTCAGGCGGAAGCCGATATCGTGGTGATTGCAGCTTGTGGGGAACGAGCCAACGAGGTGGTTGAAATTTTCACCGATTTTCCTAAGCTCATCGATCCGCATACGGGTCGCAAACTTATAGAGCGTACCATTATTGTGGCGAATACTTCGAATATGCCGGTAGCGGCGCGCGAAGCGTCGGTTTATACGGCAATGGCCATCGCCGAATATTATCGATCTATGGGATTGAAGGTGTTGCTGATGGCCGATTCCACTTCGCGTTGGGCGCAAGCGTTGCGTGAGATGAGCAACCGGTTGGAGGAGCTTCCGGGACCCGAAGCTTTCCCGATGGATTTGTCGGCTATCATTTCCAATTTTTACGGTAGAGCAGGATATGTGGTACTCAATAATGGGGAAGAAGCTTCCATTACTTTCATTGGAACGGTTTCACCCGCCGGAGGCAATCTCAAAGAGCCGGTTACGGAAAATACGAAAAAGGTAGCCCGTTGTTTTTACGCATTGGAACAAGAGCGCGCCGATATGAAGCGATATCCGGCCATCAGTCCGATCGAATCTTATTCGAAATACTTGGAATATCCCGAATTCGAAGAATATGTTTCTACGCATATTTCGCCGGACTGGATAGAGAAGATCAACGAATTGAGAACCCGATTGCTGCGCGGTAAAGAAGTGGCGGAGCAAATCAATATTTTGGGCGATGATGGGGTTCCGGTAGATTATCACACTGTTTTTTGGAAATCGGAATTGATTGATTTTATTCTGCTTCAACAAAATTCTTTCGATCCTATCGATGCCGTGACTCCGATAGAACGACAGAAATACATTGTTGATATGATAATTGAGATTTGTCGCTCCGAATTCGAATTCGACAACTTCAACGAAGTGGCCGATTATTTCAAAAAGATGATCAATATTTGTCTTCAAATGAATTATTCCGAATTTCTATCGGAAGAATTTCAGCACTATCGCGAACAACTCGATGCGTTTGTAAAGTCAAAAGCACTTGAAACGGTAGAAGAATAAAAAATTATTGAGGTTGACTGCTAAAAGTTTTTCAGTATGGCAAAAGCATTTCAAAAGATATACACGAAAATTACACAGATAACAAAAGCGACTTGTTCGGTGAAAGCGGCCGATGTCGGGTACGACGAAATGGCCATCATCGATGGGAAATTGGCGCAAGTGATAAAAATTGTCGGAGACGAAGTTTCTTTACAGGTGTTTCGCGGTACCGAGGGAATTCCAACCAATGCCGAAGTGATTTTTTTAGGTAAGGCACCTACGTTAAAAGTGGGAGAGCAATTGATTGGCCGTTTCTTTAATGCGTATGGCGAACCCATCGATGGCGGTCCTATTCCCGAGGGGGAAGAACGCGAAATCGGAGGCCCATCGGTAAATCCGGTGCGTCGTGCGCAACCATCCGAATTGATTGCAACCGGGATTCCCGGTATTGATCTGAACAATACATTGGTAACCGGTCAGAAAATCCCTTTCTTTGCCGATCCCGATCAGCCTTTTAATCAAGTCATGGCAACGGTAGCGCTGCGAGCCCAAGCCGATAAAATCATTCTTGGCGGTATGGGAATGACAAACGACGATTATTTATACTTTAAAAATACATTTAGCGACGCAGGGGTGCTGGATCATATTATCTGTTTCATGAATACCACCGAGGATCCGGCTGTGGAGCGATTGCTGGTGCCCGATATGGCATTGACGGCTGCCGAATATTTTGCAGTGGAAAAGAACGAGAAAGTGTTGGTGTTGCTGTCGGATATGACTTCCTATGCCGATGCGTTGGCCATCGTTTCTAATCGTATGGATCAGATCCCTTCGAAAGATTCTATGCCCGGGTCGTTGTATTCCGATTTGGCAAAAATATACGAAAAGGCAGCACAGTTTGCTACCGGAGGTTCCATTACCATTATTGCGGTGACTACCCTTTCGGGTGGCGACATTACGCATGCCGTACCCGACAATACGGGTTATATTACGGAAGGGCAATTGTTTTTGCGTCACGATACCGATGTAGGTAAAGTTATCATCGATCCGTTTCGTTCATTGTCGCGACTAAAACAACTGGTTCAAGGAATAAAGACTCGTGAAGATCATCCCCAGGTGATGAATGCTGCCGTTCGTTTGTATGCCGATGCGGCAAATGCAAAAACGAAAATGGAAAACGGGTTTGATCTCACGGAATATGATAAACGAGCGTTGGCTTTTGCAAAAGAATATTCCCGAACTATTCTTGCTATCGATGTAAACTTGGATACGACGGAAATGTTGGATAGAACATGGGGTTTGTTTTCGACCTATTTCAAACCCGAAGAGGTGAATGTGAAGAAAGAATTGGTAGAGAAGTACTGGAAAAATTAATATGGCTATAAAATTCCAATACAATAAAACTTCGTGTCAACAGTTGGAAAAACAGCTGCAGATACGCGAACGCGCGCTTCCAACGTTGAAAAACAAAGAGACCGCTTTGCGTATGGAAGTGAAAAAAGCCAAAAAAGAAGTTGAAAGACTGGAAGCAGAGCTGGAAGAACAGATTAAGTCTTACGAAAAGATGCTCGGGTTATGGAAAGAATTTGATCCTACGTTGGTAAGAATAAAAGATGTTGATCTGTCGAAAAAGAAGATTGCCGGTGTGGCATTTCCTATACTCAACCGTGTGGAGTTTGAAGTGAAACGTTTCAGCATCTTCAACCGGCCGAAGTGGTTTCTCGATGGTATACATATCCTTGAAACCCTAGCCGAAATAGGGATTTGTAGGGATTTCAATTCCATTAAGCTTGAACGATTGGAATATGCACGAAAAAAAACAACACAAAAGGTGAATTTGTTCGAGAAGGTGCAAATCCCGGGATATCAAGATGCCATTCGTAAGATAAAGCGGTATTTGGAAGATGAAGAAAATCTTTCCAAATCGTCGCAGAAAATTATGCGTGCTCGTCTGGAAAAAAGGAAGGAGGAAGAAGGATGGTAGCAAAAATGAAAAAACTCACTTTTCTTATCTTTCATAAAGATTATGAACATTTTCTTCATGATCTTCGTGAACTGGGAATGGTGCACGTGGTGGAAAATAAGTTGAATCAGACGCAGAGCGAACAACTTGAAAAGCTTTACATGCAATGGAAACAACTTTCGGAAGCAAAAAAAATACTCGAGAAATATCGCGATAAAAAGAATCCTCTTCCGCCAAATCCGGTGGACATTGAAAAGGGGTATCGTTTGCCTCGGGAAATTGAAAAAATTCAGGCGGATGCAGCCGCTTTGACACAACAATTGCAGATAAGCAAAAAGGAACGCGATGCACTGATTCCGTGGGGTAATTTCGATCCGGAAAACATTTCCCGCCTCGAAAGTGCCGGTTATTTTATCCATTTCTTTGTAGTAGCCAATCGCGACTACAATCCCGAATGGGAAGAGCTTTATAATGCAATAGTAATTGAGACGAAAAGTTCGAAAACATATTTCATTACTATCACAAAGGACCGGGATATTCCGAAAAAGCTAAATTTGGAAGCGGTGAAAATGCCGGAAGTTTCCCTTGAACAGCTAAACGGGATGATTGACGATTTGAATGCGAAGTTGCAAGAGAACGAAGAAAAATTGAGGCGGTTGACCGCAGATCTTCCTTCTTTGGAAGCGGCGATAGCGGAAATCGATTCGGAAATTCGTTTTACGCGTGTGCAAGTGAGTGCCGATCATGTGGCCGACAATAAAGTCATGTTGTTGCAAGGATGGGTCCCCGAATCCAACGAACAGGATATCTGCAATTACCTGGAATTGAAAGAAGTATTTTACATTATCGAAGATCCGCAGCCCGAGGATGATGTGCCTATTTTGTTGCAAAATAAAAAGTTTGCAAGATTGTTTGAACCCCTTACCGAAATGTACACGTTGCCCAAGTATAGCGAGCTCGATTTGACTCCTTATTTTGCACCGTTTTATATGATTTTTTTCGGTTTGTCTTTGGGTGATTTGGGCTACGGATTGTTTTTGTTTCTTGCGGCAACGGTGGTTAAGATCATTAAAAAAACATCGCTGGGAAAGAACTTGAAAGATATTTTGACTTTGGCTCAAGTGCTGGGTGCATCCGCCTTTTTTTGCGGTTTGTTGACCGGAGGTTTTTTCGGTTTCAACATTTATGAGGTCAATATTCCTTTTGTCGCCATGTTGAAAGAGAAAATATTTTTGGATAACAATCAAATGTTTGTTCTTTCCCTTGTTCTGGGTGTTGTGCAGATCATGTTTGGATTGTTGCTTAAAATTTTCAATCGCAAAAGGCAATTCGGCTTCAAATATGCTTTATCTACCATTGGCTGGTTTGTTTTATTGCTGAGCATCGGTATAGCCGTACTTTTACCTACGTATTTTCCGTTGTTTGGCACAGCCCATACTATTGTGGCATTGGCAGCCGGTATATTGATTTTCTTTTTCAACTCGCCGGGAAAAAATCCGTTGTTCAATCTCGGTTTGGGTTTATGGGATACCTATAATATGGCAACAGGATTACTTGGAGATGTGTTGTCGTATGTCCGCTTGTTTGCGTTGGGTTTGTCGGGAGGTATTTTGGCGAGTGTATTTAACAGCCTGGCCGTTGGTATAAGCCCCGACAACAATGTCGTGATAGGAGCCATAGTTACCGTGCTCATTTTTGTTGTTGGACATGGGATCACCATTTTCATGAATACTTTGGGAGCCATTGTTCATCCCATGCGTTTGACTTTTGTCGAATTTTATAAGAATGCCGAATTTACCGGCGGCGGAAAAAAATACAATCCGTTTAAAAAATAATTAACAGAAATTTAAATTACTAGTAACAAAATAATTCAATTAACATTATGGACATTAATTTATTACTTGCTTATTTGGGAATAGGTATTATGATCGCTCTTTCGGGTGTAGGAAGTGCTTACGGCGTGACAATAGCCGGTAATGCAACCATAGGAGCACTGAAGAAAGACAGCAGTAAATTCGGAAATTTTCTGGTATTGACCGCTCTTCCCGGGACGCAAGGGTTGTATGGTTTTGCCGGTTATTTCATGTTTCAGAACATCTTTGGCGTGTTGACTCCGGAGATTACTTCCATTCAGGCTGCTGCCGTGTTAGGTGCAGGATTGGCTATGGGATTGGTGGGCTTGCTTTCTGCCATCCGTCAAGGTCAGGTATGTGCAAACGGTATTGCAGCCATTGGGCAGGGGCATGATGTTTTCGGCAATACGCTTATTTTGGCCGTGTTCCCCGAACTTTATGCCATTGTGGCATTGGCAGGCGTATTCCTTATCGGAAATGCTATCGTATAATTTTTAGGTGCTTGGTTTGTTTTTGTTGTTCGACTCTTTTTTTTGACGATAGATGCCGATGTCGCTCATTGAAGCGGGATCATCTATCGGTTCGATATGGGTAGAAACGGTTACAGGTACATTGAACATATCTTCGATCGATTGCTCGATAAGGTCGGCATAGTCATGTCCTTTTTTCACTGTCCACCAACCGGGAACAAGTAAATGCACCGAAATGAACATGTGTTGTCCGGCTTGTCGTGTCATCAATGAATGGTAATCGATATTTTTTTCTTTGAGTGAGTCCAGATAAGATGTTATTTTTTTTATTGCCTCTTCCGAAATGGAAGCATCCATCAAGCCGCTTGCCGATCGGCTAATGAGTTGATAGCCCGTATAAATAATATTAATCGCTACCAAAATGGCAATAATGGGATCCAAAATATAGATCCCTGTCAGTTTTACTATAAGAATTCCGACAATAACTCCTGCTGAGGTCCAGACATCGGTCAGTAGGTGTTTTCCATCGGCTTCGAGCACGATCGAATTTCTTTTTTTCCCGTTTTCGATAAGGATAAGGGCAACAACCAGGTTGATTAACGATGCTCCCAGAGAAAATAACAAACCGGCATTCAGATTTTCCAATGGAGTCGGCTCAATGATACGGGGGACAGCCGAACGAATAATGCTTAAGGCAGCAAGAACGATGAGGGCTCCTTCGATTGCACTCGAAAAATATTCGGCCTTGGTGTGCCCATATTCATGTTCTTTATCTGCGGGTTTTGCCGAAATGGTAAGCATGATCAGTGCCATTATTGCTCCGATGAGATTGACAAACGATTCCAAGGCATCGGAAAAGAACCCTGTTGATCCGGTGAGATAAAAAGCATAAAATTTAAGCAGAATAGTAGCAACTGCAGCCGCAAGGGACAAGTAGATAAATTGTTTTAGGGATTTCTGTTGCATATGCCGATTATTGAGTAAAAATTGTAAATCCAAATTTACATAAATTCCTTTTATTCTGCAGAAAATAGGCTTCGATTTTTATGCAGTATAGTTTTAAATAGGATGGATTTATTTGGCTAGATTTACTTTTGACGAAAAAACAGGCTTAGGAAATATTGCAAATAATGCAGGAAATGTATTATCTTTGCGCTGCATTGACGTAGTTTCAATTTTTATTATTTTGCGGAAGTAGCTCAGTCGATAGAGCATCAGCCTTCCAAGCTGAGGGTCGCGGGTTTGAGTCCCGTCTTCCGCTCATTTAATCATTCATAAGAAAGGAAAGCGGCTAGTAAATCGGTCGCTTTTTCTTTTTTGCAAAAATGAATCCCATATGTCGGGTAAATCGACAACTACAGAACAGATCCGCGATTTTACGCAAGGTAAGATTTTTAACCAACTCATTGCGTTGGCTATGCCGTTAATGGCGATTAGCTTCATCCAGATGACCTATAATTTGGTGGATATCATGTGGATTGGCAGGCTTGGCAGCCGATCGGTTGCTGCAGTGGGTACCATTGGGATGATCATGTGGATGATGAATTCGCTTGCCTTGACTTCAAAGGTGAGTGCCGAAATTTCTATCGGGCAATCGGTTGGTGCGAAACGAATCGATCAAGCGGTTATTTATGCATCGCACACCACTACTCTTGCTATCTTGCTCGGTGTGTCATTTGCTTTGCTTTTTATTGTTTTTCCCCATCCTTTTGTGTCTTTTTTCAAGTTACAGCATGATATTGCCGCAGAAGCCGTGGATTATCTGCGAATTGTGGCGTTTGGTTTGCCTTTTTCCTTTTTGATTCTTAATTTTTCGGGTATTTGTGTCGGTTTGGGCAGAAGCGATATTCCGTTTTATTTCAATGGCGTAGGACTCGTATTGAATATCATTCTCGATCCTGTTTTTATATTCGGCGTAGGTCCTTTTCCGGCATTGGGCTCGGCCGGTGCCGCAGTAGCCACATGTATATCTCAACTTGTTGTAGCCATGTTGTTTGTTTATCATTTAAAAAGAAAAAACGGGTTATTGGGGAAATTCCCTTTTTTTGCTCGTTTTCATCGAAGATATATATACAACATTTTGAAACTTGGATTACCTGTTGCGGCCATGAATATGTATTTTTCTTTTATCAGCATGAATCTTGCACGTATTGCATCGATATATGGAGGTCATTTGGGAGTAACCAGCCAGACGACCGGCGGTCAGATTGAAGGGATTACTTGGAATACTTCGCAGGGTTTTTCGACGGCATTGGGTAGTTTTGTGGCACAAAATTATGCTGCCCGTCGTATGGATCGGGCATGGAAAGCTTATCACTATACCTTGCTTATGATGGGTATTTTGGGAATGATTGTTTCACTTGCTTTTATACTGAAGGGGGAAAATATATTTGCCTTATTTATTCCCGAAAAAGCAGCGTATGAAGCCGGTGGGCATTATTTGTTCGTTATGGGGATATCGCAATTGTTTATGATGTTGGAATTGACTACGCAAGGGATGTTCAACGGGATAGGGAAGACAACCATACCGGCAGTTATCAGCATCGGATTTAACACATTGCGTATTCCGCTGGCTGTATTTTTGGCAGGAAAAATGGGCATAAGCGGTGTTTGGTGGGCTATCTGTGTGTCATCCATCCTAAAAGGCATTGTTTCTCCCACCTGTTTTTACTTTTTTAAACGAAAAATTCGATCAGCATCCCGGTAGGAATAAACCGATATCGTTGACCGGCAGATTGAATTGGTTTGCAACGTATGAGTTGACCATTCTTCCGGAATACATATAAAAACCGCTAGCAAAGCCCCTGTCGAGACGTGCAAACTGATCTAAACCGCCAAAATCGGCGAGAAAAGTAAAAAGCGAAGAAAAAATATTGCTCAGTGCTATGGAGGCCGTTCGTGCTACGCGTGAGCTGATATTGGGTTCGCAAAAGTGGAGCACACCGTATTTTTCGAACACGTGAGGATGATCGGGCAAACAAGCTTCCATCGTAGTTTCGAAGCATCCTCCCTGTGCAATGCGCAAATCGATGATGATTGACCCTTTTTTCATTTCACGAACCAAATCGGTTGAAATACGGTAGAAGTGTGTTTTATTGACGTATTGCATGGCCCCAATGACGACATCTGCCGAGCGAAAGGTATTTCTCAAAACGTTGGGCTGTAAGGTGGATGTAAAAAGTGTTTGCCCAAGAGTTTGTCGAATATTTCGCAGTTTGTCGATATCGTCGTCAAATACCTTCACCAATGCACCCAATGCCATTGCTGCCCTTGCAGCTACTGTTCCGGCTACACCTGCTCCTATAATTACCACTTCGGTAGGCGATATTCCCGGAATGCTTCCCAGTAGAATCCCTTTTCCTCCATGAGCGTTGGTGAGCAACTCTGCTGCCAAGGTTATTGAATATGCGCCTTCGATTTCGGACATGGATATTACAAAAGGCGACATTTCCGTGTTGTCGTAAATAAGTTCATATGCCAATGCATTTATTCTTTTTTCAGACATTAATTCCAGTGTGGATTTAGTCAGTTGATGCAATTGCAAAAATGAGAACACGGTGGTTCGGGGTTTCATCATTTCCACCTCTTCCAATGAGGGAGGCGATATTTTGATAATCAGATCGGCTTGCATGATTTCACTATGCGTATCGACAATTTCGGCACCCGAGTCGGCATACGAATGATCGGGATAATTAATACCTTGTCCTGCTCCTTTTTCCATGAACACACGATGCCCTTCTTCAACCAGTAAAGCCGTTGTTTCCGGTGTTAGCGCCAATCGTTTTTCCACCGACTGATTTTCTTTGGGAAGGCCGATTGTTAGCGAAGCTTTCTTTTTATCGACTTTTTGCAGTAATTCGTGCACGCAAAAAGAAGTATTTTTTAATGGTTCATAAATCATTTGTTCCGAGTTTTCAATTGTTCTGCTATTCGGTTTACAGTAATGTGCAGATGTTCTTTGGTTATGAGCCTTTCGCTTTTAATAACAAGATCCGCTTTATTGTAATAACGTTCTCTTTCATGAAGTTGTTTATCGATAAAAGGAATTAATTCTTCTTTCGATTTTCCGGCAATAAGCGGTCTGATGGTTTTTGAAGCCAACAGCCGGTTGGCCAACTCTTCGGGGTCGACTTGAATGTATACTGTTGTTCCTGCTTTGTTCATCATCTCCATATTATCGAAAAAACAAGGTGTTCCTCCACCGCATGAAATTACTATATCTTCAAAAGCCGAAACTTCATGCAATGCTTTTCGTTCAATTTTTCTGAACCCTTCTTCTCCCTTTTCTTCAAACAATTGATGGATACTTTTTTGATGGGTATCTTGTATATATTTGTCCAAATCGATGAAGTCGACTCGTAAAGTTCTACTCAGTGCTTTTCCGATTGTCGTTTTTCCCGCTCCCATGTAACCGATGAGAAATATACGTTCCATCTTTTTTATTTTGGCACAAAAATAACGAATTATCTATAATAATGGAACAAACAATCGCACGCAGGATTCAAAAAAACGTTCAAGGGAGGGACGTTTTATCCAATTTTTCAGGAAAATTTGTTCGCAATCGTGTTGATCTGCAATAAAAATTCTTCGTGCTTGTTTCCCCGTTTCCTCATCGTAGATAAAAGCTCCTATTTCGAAATTTTGTTCAAGACTGCGACTGTCGAAGTTGGCTGAGCCTATCAGTGTAAGCGAATCGTCGAATACCATGAGTTTCGAGTGCAAAAATCCTTTTTTGTAAAAATATATCTTAGCCCCGTTTTCAAGCATCTCTTGTATGTATGAGCGTGAAGCAAGCTGTACCAGTTGCATGTCGGATCGTTCGGAAAGCATGATTCTCACATCCACTCCTCTTATGGCTGCTGCGTGTAATGCTTTTATCATGGCATCGGGAGGCAAGAAGTAGGGTGTTTGAATAAAAATCGATTTTTTCGCATTGTAGATAGCTTGGAGAATACCGAAAGGAATTCCGTTTTCTTCTTTTAAGGGTCCGCTTTCTACTATTTGCATGGGAATATTGCCGTAAATTTCCAAGGGAGGAAAATATTTTCGAGAGGTGATGAGTGTTTGCGATACAAAATACCAGTCGAGAAGAAATGCCGATTGCAATCCTTGTACGCCTTTTCCTTCGATTCGGGCATGCGTATCGCGCCAACATCCCCATTCGAAACCATGGATATAGCGGTCGGCTACATTCATTCCCCCAACATAACCTATGCGACCATCGATAACCACGATTTTTCGGTGATTTCGGTAATTTATTCTTGAGGTGAGGGCAGGGAATGCCAATTTGAGAAAAGGCTCGGTTTCGATACCGGCTTTTCGGTATTCTTCGTAATAATTTTTTTTTGCTTTTCTTGATCCGAAGCTGTCGTAAATAATGCGTATTTCGAGACCTTCGCGTGCTTTTTCGATGAGTGCTTCTTGAAATTTTTTGCCGATTTCATCGTCCAGCAAAGCGTAATATTCAACGTGGATGTGCTTTTTGGCATTCGCTATATCGGCAAATAAACTATCGAATTTATCTTGTCCGTTGGTAAAGATTTTTACGTCGTTTCCACCTAAAAGGGGGGAGTGATCGATGTTTTTCAAAAGAGTGATCAAACTGATGTAATCTTCCGGGATGATAAATTCTTCCTGAGTACCAATTTCGTCTAGCGGTCTTTTTTTCAACCTGCTGTATATGCGTTTGGAAATGACGTGCTTTTTGGTGACATCTTGTCCGAAAATCAAATACCAGATAATTCCTATAACCGGCAAAAAAATCACCGCCATTATCCATGCCACGGTTTTAATGGGATTGCGGTTTTCGGAGATCACTACGACTACTATACTCAGAACAGTAAAAATATAGATGATCTGAACAATAAGAATCAGGGTATCGTTACTCAAACCAATATACATAATAAATTAGCGGTATTTACTTTCGTTTATGTCACCCAAAATGTTTAGATAAGACCGATAACGACTTTCGCTGATATAATGATTTTCGACGGCTTTCAGTACGGCACAATCGGGTTCGTTGATATGCATGCAATTGTAGTAGCGGCAATTTTTTGAAAATCGGAAGATTTCGGGAAAATAGTGCGATATTTCTTGTGGGGTCATGTCGATGATGCCAAATCCTTTTATACCCGGCGTATCGATTATATAGCCACCCGTGTCGATTTTAATCATTTCAGAAAATGTGGTTGTGTGCGTTCCTTTGAGGTGATAGTCCGAAATTTTTCCGACTTTGCGTGAGTTGTCTTTTTGCAGTGCATTGATCAAACTCGATTTTCCAACACCCGAATGACCGACAAGCAACGTTATTTTGTTTTTAATTCTTTCTCGTAAATCCTCGATGCCTTCTCCCGTTTCGGCGGATGTTTCCAGGTGAGGGTAACCAATGGTTTCGTACAAATGGATTAGTCCGTCGAGGTATTCTTTGTCGTCTTCATCGTACAGATCTATTTTATTGAAGACGAAGCATACAGGAATACGATATGCCTCGGCTGTTGCCAGAAACCGATCGATAAATATTGTTGTGGTTTCGGGAAACCGAACGGTGACACACAAAAGCGCTTCATCTATATTTGCTGCCAGAATGTGTGCTTGTTTGGAAAGGTTGGATGCACGGCGGACGATATAATTTTTTCGATCTTCTATTTCGGTAATGAATGCCGTTCCATCGGGATTTTTATCGATAATCACATAGTCGCCCACTACGATTGGGCTGGTACTGCGAATTCCTTTCAAACGAAAACTACCTTTCGCTTGACACACAATTTCTTCTCCGTTTTCCGTACGAACCCAGTAGGTGTTGCCCGTATTTTTAATTACCAATCCCCTCATTTCAAACACCTTGCGGTGCAGTGTTTTGGCACCGCAGGCGATACTGCACGGTTTTGTTTGCTTTTAAATTTAAATGGTGAGAATTTCTTTTTCTTTTGCGGCAAACATTTCATCAATTTTTTTGATGTATTTGTCGTGAAGTTTTTGAATGTCTTCTTCGGCATCTTTCCCGATGTCTTCGGCAAGTCCGTTTTTTACTTCTTTTTTTATTTCCTCAATTGCATCACGACGTGCATTGCGAATACTTATTTTTGCGTCTTCGGCCTCTTGTTTGGTTTGTTTTACCAGCGTTTTTCGTCGTTCTTCGGTCAAAGGGGGAATGTTTAGTCGAATCACTTCGCCGTTGTTTTCGGGAGTGATGCCAATATTGGAATTGATGAGGGCTTTTTCGATTACTTTCAGCATCGTTTTTTCCCAAGGTTGTATTAAGATGGTCTTTGCGTCGGGAGTTGTTATGGTAGCTACGTTTGATAGCGGGACCAAACTTCCGTAATATTCTACACGCACGCCGTCGAGAATATGCGTATTGGCTCTGCCGGCCCGAATACGAGCGAAGGTTTCATCGAGAAATTCGATGGCCATCTTCATTTTTTCTTCAGTTTCCTTTTTAATTTTAGAAATTTCAGCCATGTCTTTTAAAGATTTTTATTTGGGTAAGATAAACAAATTTTTTTTATTTATGTACATAAGTGCCTATGTTTTCTCCTGAAATTACTCTTTTGAGATTCCCGGGTATATCCATATTGAAAACAATCAGCGGAAGGTTGTTCTCTTTGCAGAGAGTGGTGGCGGTAAGATCCATTACTCTTAGTCCCCGAAAATAGATTTCATCGAACGAAATTTCGTCGAATTTGCTTGCAGTGGAATCTTTTTCGGGATCGGCAGTATAAACACCGTTGACCCGTGTTCCTTTTAAAAGAATATCGGCTTCAATCTCGATTCCACGCAGGGCAGCTGCCGTATCGGTGGTGAAAAACGGGTTTCCTGTTCCACAAGAAAAAATGGCAATTTCGCCGTTTTTCAGTGCTTCAACGGCTTTTTGATTGGTATACAGTTCGCCAACCGGCTCCATGCGGATAGCCGTAAATACGCGATTTTTTTGTCCAATGGCTGTGAGTGCCGAGCTGATTGCCAAACTGTTGATAACGGTTGCCAACATTCCCATTTGGTCGCCTTTTACCCGGTCGAATCCTTTTGATGTACCGCTAAGTCCACGAAAAATATTTCCTCCGCCGATAACGATACCCATTTCCACTCCTTGTTGGGCCACTTCTTTGATTTGTTTGGCATATTCGGCAAGACGAGTTTCGTCAATACCGTATTGTTTTTCTCCCATCAGCGATTCTCCGCTGAGTTTCAATAATATTCGTTTATATTTCATTTTTATTTATTCATTTACAAAAACAATTTCTTTAAAAGCATATGCTCTTACGTTATCGTCGTCCGGCGTTTTTAATATGAGTTGCCCTGAGGGGAGCGTATTTACGATTTTTGCCAAAAACTTCCCATTTGCGTCTTTGAACCAATAGTAATTGTTTCGTCGGTATAAATTGTGCATATATTCTTCTTCGATTTCGATAGTACCGATTTTGCCTTGTTCCAACTTGCGATAGAGAATAAAAAATTCATGCAGCAGCATATTGAGGATAGACTCTTTGTTGTATGTTACTCCTGTAATTTGTTTTAATGAAACGGGGTTGGGCAACTCGGAAGGAAAGATTTCCTGATTGAGATTCAATCCGATACCGATGATGGTGTTTTCTATTTTATTGCCTTTCAAATCATTTTCGATGAGAATACCGGCAATTTTTTTATCTTTCCAATACATATCGTTGGGCCATTTAATGCAAATATCGTGTGTGAACCGATCCAGTGTGTTTTTTATTGCCAGCGAAGCAATGCGCGAGATAATGAATTGGTCTTTTGCAAAAACGTTTTTAGGATAAATGAGTAAACTGAAGAGGAGATTTTTACCCTTGGCCGAAATCCATGAATTTCCTCTTTGTCCCCGTCCTCCGGTTTGATAATCGGCAACAACAATTGAGCCTTCTTCGAGATGTTTTTCCCGGAGAAGTTGTTTCAGATAGGAATTTGTTGATTCGGTTTCTTCTAATCGGATAATCAATCTTTTTTCACTTAATCGATCCATGCTGTTTTTTTTACTCGTTATTGTAAAAGGCCTTACCATGAAGGTAGAAAAGCATCTTCAATGTGGTTCAGTTCAAACTCGCGTCCATTCCATAATGCCCCAACAATATCGAATCGCGCGGGTTTATCGATCTTTTTCCCAATAAGATAGCAGTTGGCTGCTTTTACCATTCGCCGCATTCGCCTTTCATCGACAAAATCTTCCGGGTTCCCCCATTGCAACGATGTTCTGCTTTTTACTTCTACAAAAATAATATAAGTATTGTTTTCGGCAATAATATCTACTTCATAACCCCTGAACGACCAATTTCGCTCTCGTATTCGATATTTTTTTGCTCGCAACAATTGCGTTGCCGCTTCTTCCCCTTGTTTGCCGAGTTCGTTGTGTTGAGCCATGCCAATAACCTTTTATTTCCTTGGAATAGGTAAAAATACATATTTTAAGGAAACAAAACCCTCTTTTTTGAAAAATTTATTGTTCTAGAGAGCTAGTTCATAAATTTTCCTTACATCTTCTTCGGTTAATTTGACAAAACTGCCAACAGTTCGATTGCCCAGCTGCATGTTTTTTACCAGTGTAGGGATATCTTCTGCCTTTGCTCCAAGTTGCGCAAAACGAATAGGCATTCCTATCGAAACAAGGAACTGTTCCAATTTTTCAATTCCCTTTTTAGCCGTATTTTCGGGGTGTTGAAAATCCATTTCGCATCCCCATATGCGCACGGCGAACTGAGCAAAGCGCATCACATCGTGCTGCATGACATATTTCATCCAAGCGGGAAACATGACAGCCAGACCTGCACCGTGAGCCACATCATACAATCCCGAAAGTTCGTGTTCCATTTTATGGGTTGCCCAATCTTGTTCTCTTCCCACGCCGCAAATGTCGTTGTGTGCAATCGTTCCTGCCCACATGATGTTTGCCCTTGCATTATAGTCGTCCGGTTTGGCCAATACCTTAGGTGCCTCGTTGATAATGGCCAGCAAAACACCTTCGCATATTCTATCGGTAAGTTCAACTTCTTTTGTATTTGTGAAGTAGCGTTCCATTACATGCGCCATCATGTCGGTAATGCCACATGCAGTTTGATAGGGTGGGACAGTAAAAGTGAGTTCGGGATTCAGAATCGAAAAAGTAGGGCGCAAGGCATCTCCTGCTGCCGAGCGTTTAAGCATTCCGTTTTCGTGAGTGATAACAGAGCTGTTTGATCCTTCACTACCGGCTGCAGCTATGGTCAGTATGGTACCCACGGGCAAAGCTTTTTCGACTTCCTTTCCACAATAAAAATCCCAAAAATCGCCATCGTACAAAACTCCGGCAGCAATTGCCTTCGCCGAATCGATGACGCTTCCACCGCCTACTGCGAGTAGGAAGTCGACTTTTTCGCGTTTGCAGATTTCTATTCCTTCGTAAACCAATCCGCTTCGGGGATTGGGCTTTACGCCTCCTAATTCAATAAAGGCTATATTGTTTTTCGTAAGTGATGTTTTTACCCGGTCAAGTAAACCGGTTTTAATAACCGAACCACCTCCATAATGAATAAGTACTTTCGATCCACCGAATCGGTTCATCAATTCCCCAACTTCATTTTCTCGATCTTTTCCGAAAGCAAAATAAGTAGGACTGTAAAAATTAAAATTATCCATACTGTTTTTTTTTTAGTTTATTGTTATCAAACTAACACCAAAGCGGGTGAAATTGTTCTTTTGTTTGCACTTTGTTTGCTATAGGTTCGCTCTTTCTTCGCTCTTTCTTCGCTCTTCCTTCGCTCTTCCTTCGCTCCTAAGCAGGGATAACACCATCGGATTTCATGAAACCGGTGTAAAACAAACCTGCGTCTTTTTCGCATTTAGTGCGGGATACAGAGGCGGAGCCGAAGCGGACTTTATACAAGGATGACGCAAACCTGATGCAAGCATGGAGCGAGGATGGTGCAGTCTTGGTACGGAGAAGGTGTGACTTTTTCTGAAATACATTCACAGTGAATGTAGACAAAAAACAGGACGATTCACCGCATTTAGTTGTATATTTGCAAATTGATGAGTAAATCATTCGTACAGATTTTTTTGCTTTTAAAAAACAGGGGATATGTTGTTGTTGAACCACGAATATTTTATGCGCCAGGCTCTTGCGGAAGCCAAAAAAGCTTGCGATAAGGGCGAAGTGCCGGTTGGTGCCGTCATTGTGAACAACGATCGCATTATTGCCCGTGCCCATAATCTTACCGAAACGTTGAATGATGTTACGGCACATGCCGAAATGCAGGCCATTACTGCTGCTGCCAATGTGATGGGGGGCAAGTATCTCATCGATTGTACGCTTTATGTCACGGTAGAGCCTTGTGTCATGTGCGCAGGTGCCTTGCGGTGGGCACAAATTTCGCGACTGGTGTATGGCGCTCCGGACGAAAAATACGGTTTTTCGTTGTTTTCACCTCCGGTTCTTCATCCCAAGACTGCAGTAACCCCAAGTGTTTTGGCGGATGAGTGTGCGGCTTTGATGAAAGCATTTTTCGAAAAACGCCGGTAATTTCCGTATCGATTTTCTGTCGGTTTTTATGCCTTCACTGTTTGTGTGTGGTTTTCCCGGTTTCTTACCGGTACCGGTTGCCGCTGCCGGGCTATCGTCTCTTGTCTGCGGCGATTTCATATTGTGGGCGGATATCGTTTTTCACGATCGGCCAATCCGCATCGTCCCATCCCAATTCTCTGATGATGAGTTTTGAACGCCCGTTGTCGTGCGCATCGTAGCCATGAAAAACGATGTAATCTTTCCCGTCAAAGGTATATGCCGCATTGTGTCCCACACCGTACCAGTTTTCATCGCCTTGCAAAAGAAGAGTGCCACCGCCGGTTGCCATATCTTTTCCCTCTTTATCCGTGTAAGGACCGGTTACTTTTTTTGATCGGCCAACAATGATTTTATACGTGCTTTCCGGTCCTTTGCAGCAATAGTCGATCGATGCAAAAAGATAATAATAGCCGTTTTTTTTGAAAACAAAAGGTGCCTCAATGGCATTTCCGCCGGCATCGACGGGATTATCGTCGATGGACGGCGGATTGGGATCGTTTGGTGCTTTTTTGCGTGAAGCTATTGTTGGTATATTATCTAAATTGTCCATCACTTTTTTACCATCTGCCGAAAGCTTTACCAGCTTTATCCCATCCCAAAACGAGCCGAAAGTCAGATAGGGGTGTCCTTCGTCGTCGACAACCAGATTGGGGTCAATAGCATTCCAGTTGGTTTTTCCCGGAAAAGATTGGATGATTTTGCCGTGATCCGTCCATTTGAACTCCGGATTGTCAGGATCGAGCGTTTTATTTGTTGCCAATCCAATGCAAGAAGTGTTTTTTCCAAACGCCGAAACCGAATAATACAGGTAATATTCGTTGTTGAAAAACGAAATGTCGGGAGCCCAAATATGGCCTTTGAATCCAGGTATTGCCTTGATTGCCCATTTGGGCGGTTTATCAAACACAGGTTTTTCACGTTGCCAATTTATCATATCGATTGACGACCACGTGCCGATTCCCCAACCTGTACAAAACAAATAGAAAACATCGTTATGGCGTATCATTACCGGATCATGAGCCGGTATTTTTTGTTGGGCAAAGGTGTCTTTATTGACAAAAAGAAAAAACAGAGTAATAAAAAATAAAATACGAATTGTCTTTTTGTTTAAAAAAATATGATTAAAAATTCTTTTCATAGTTTTTAATTTTAAATATTTGGATGACTTTTATCTCGATATTTTTCGGCATATTCGGTTGGTGAAATTCCATAATACTCTTTAAATGAATTTGAAAAATGCGATAAATTGGAAAATCCTACGGAATAAGCGACTTCGGATACCTGAACTTTTTGATTGGCTAATTGTACGGCAGCCTGTTTTATACGTATCGTTTTGATAAAATCGCTTGGGGATTGATTGGTCAGTTCTTTTAATTTTCTGTATAAATGTACACGACTTATCCCTATGTTTTCTGCCAGAAATTCGACACTCAGATCGGGGTCTGAAATATTTTCGTTAATTAATTTCACTACTTTTTCCAACAGCTGTTGATCTGCCGATTGCAATGGTGTTGGTGTGAGTATATCTTTTATTTCTTTATTTTCGAGAGGTTTTATTTCTATGCGATTTCGGTTTTCAATTAAATTCATACTCTGTTTTATCAGCAGATCAATGTTAAAAGGCTTTACGATATAGGCATCGGCACCTACATCGAGGCCTTCTGCTTTATCGGAAACGGTTGATTTGGCTGTAAGCAGAATCACCGGAATATGGTTGACTTCAACATTCGATTTTATTTTCTTGCACAACATAATTCCGTCCATTTCGGGCATCATGATATCACTTATGATAAGGTCGGGGCGTTTTTCATGAATCATTTTCCATGCTTCTTTTCCGTTTGTGGCTTCTTCTACTTTGAAATAGGATGATAATTCGTTTTTTAAATAATTACGTATTTCGTCATCATCTTCCACAATCAGTACTTGGAATTTTGTTTTAGGTTTGATCTTATTTTCAGGAACCGGATTCGGTTGTTCATAAAGTGAGATTGGCTGTTCTATTATTGTTTCAACGGATTCCTTTGTTGCCGAGGATGTGTTTATTTCTTTAGAAGAAAGGTGTTCTTTACCCAAAGGTAAACGAATAATAAACTCTGCCCCTTTTTCTTCTTTTTTGTTTCGTGCAACAATGGTTCCATGCAAAAGATTCATTATTGATCGAGATAAATGCAGTCCCACACCGGTTCCTGCATTTTTACCCATATAATTGTTTTCACTTTGATAAAAGCGCTCGAAAATTTTTTCTGTATCTTCTTCATCGATGCCTGTGCCGGAATCGGAAACCACGATTTCGAGGTAGTTCTTTGTGTGAAATTCATCTTTCTTCGCGTTATAAACCGATTTCATTTTAACCGTAATAATGCCATTATCCGGTGTAAATTTGAAAGCATTGGATAATACATTCATCATTACTTTATCGAAGTTGTTCATGTCGATCCATGCATTCAATTTTGGATCTTCGTGAATAAATTTGAGATCGATATGGCGTTTCTGTGCAATATGTTCGAATGTTTTCATCAAATCTTCTATAAATCCGACCATATCTGTTTCTTGAAATTTCATCATCATTTGCCCCTTTTCTATTTTTCGTATATCCATCAGTTGATTCATGAGGCGCAAAATGCGGTTTGCATTTCGGTACATAATCTGATAAGTATATTGTTTTTGGGTATCGTTTTCAGAAGCCATCAATTTTTCGAGTGGACTAATGATGAGACTCATTGGAGTTCTGATATCATGCGAAATATTGGTGAAGTATTGAAGTTTGGCCTCGTTAATTTCTTCTATATGTTGCCTGCGAATAAGTTCGTTTCGATATTTTATGCGGTCAAAAATATATTTGGTTACTCCATAAGCCACTAGAAGAAAAAGTAGCACATAGGCTGACATTGCTTGCCATGAAAGATACCAAGGTGGAGATATGATAATGGTGAGCTCCTTGATAGGGGAAGAGGTATCGTGTACAGATGCGGCAACTCTTAGTTTGTGTTTGCCATAATCGATATTGGTGAAATGAATTTTATTGACTCCCGGTTCGGTATGAATCCATTCATTGTTGTTAAATCCTTCCATTTGGTATCGGTAAGAAATTTGTTCGGGGATACCAAAGTCAAAAGTCGAGAATTCCAGATTAAAAATATTGTCCTTATAATCCAAATAAATGGTATCTAGATCGGAGATGAAACGCTGTGGTTTGTCTTTTTTGTTTTTATTGTTGCAAAAAACGGTTTTGTCTCCAATATTTAATGCAATTAGGAATAATTGAAGTTCTTCTCGTTTTTCTTTTATTTGAGATGGATTAAAAAAAGTAATGCCATTTATACCTCCGAAATAAATTTCATCTGAGGAATTTTTGTAAAATGCACCTCTTGAAAATTCGTTTCCCTGTAAACCATCGGAATTGTAGTAATTAATAAATATGTTTTCTCGTGTATTATATTTGGATAGTCCGTTATGAGTGCTTAACCATATGTTTTGTTGGTCATCTTCCACAATACCGCAGATGACATTGTTTGGCAACCCGTCTTCTGTAGTGTATTTTCCCAGAAGAGTCCCGTTTTTGCCGTCCAAGACATATAATCCTTCTGTTGTTCCGATCCACATATTTTCTTTTTTGTCCTGAGATAGTGTATAGACGACGGCATTTGACAATTCGGATGCCACATTGTTTTGGATGTGCGAATTTTTCGTGTCGATAATGGAATACCCTTTATATGTCCCCACCCATATTCTTCCTTTTTTGTCCATGAATAACGAACATATCCATTCGTTGGATATCGCATTGCTTCCATAATGTTTTATATAGGTTCGCGAGGATGTATCAAATACGTAAAGACCTCCCCCATGTGTTCCAATCCATAAATTATCTTGATTATCTTTAATCAGGCAGTTGATTTTTATAGACCAGTTGTTGGATTGAATATGTGGAGGAATATTGTTGTAGTAAGTACAGTGACCGGTATGTTTATCGAAAAGGGCCAATCCTAGTGAAAAAGATCCCAGCCACATTTCGCCGTTGCCAAGTTCCACAATTGCCGATACGGTATTGGGGACGGATCTCGGATGATTCGTATGTGCATAGTGAATGGATTTTTTTGTGTCGTTTCTAAGTTGAAACAGTCCGTCGTTATCCGTACCAATCCACAAGGTGTTGTTTTTGTCTTTAAATACTGATGCGATGCAACTTGTTCCGATAAGATTTTGACTGTAGGATTTGTGACCGATGTAATTGAATTGATAAGGGTTGTTTCTTACCAGAAAAACCCCTTTCTGAAAAAGTCCGAACCACAGGTTTCCTGCGTTGTCTCGCAAAATGGAATGAACTTTTGTTTTTGAGAAATCGAAAGGAGAGGAGTTGATTTGAATATTTTCCAATTGGTGAGTTTTGTAGTTTAATTTTCTGAGTCCTTGCCCATCTGTGCCCACAAGCAATCTGTTTTGTTCGTTGTCGAAAAATAAGCTTTTTATTGTTAGCGATTCGTAGCCGGCATTGTCTTTAATCGGAATAAACGAAAAGTTTTTCCGGTCGAATTGGTAGAGTCCTCCTGAAAGTGTGCCGACAAAAATATTCTTATCCTTATCCTCTGTTATTACGGAAATTTCGTTACTTCCTATTTTTTGGTTTTGTATACTGAAGGAATGCATTTGATCGGTTGAAGCATCGTAAAGATAAAGTCCAAAATTTGCAGTTCCTATCCAAAATTTTTCCGAACTGTCCTGAAAGATAAACGTTAGATGAGGAGTGGGCAATTTAGAATTGATATATGAAGCGGTTTGAAATATTTTATCGTTATTTTTAGACATTTTTAAAACCCCTTCACCTGAAGTACTGATCCAAATGCTTCCATCTTTGGCTTCGATTATCGATATGATATGGGGATATATTCGGTTGTTGGTTGAAGAAAATAATTGAACTTCTTCAAATTTATTGGTTTTTCGGTCAAATTGTTGCAAGCCGTTTATGCAACCTACCCAAAAACGGTTTTGCGAATCTTCAAACAGGCATCTTACATAATTATTTTTAAGAGATGTTGTATCGTTAGGATCATTTTTATAAACCGTAAATTTAATGCCATCGAATTTATTTAAGCCATCTTCGGTGCCGATCCACAAATAATTTCGTTTATCTTGATAAATAAAATTGATTAAGCTGTTCGATATATCTTTATCGGTAGAATAAAATATGCCTGTTTGGCTGTTTGCCTTAAAAACAATGCTTCCAAATAAAATTACAACAAAAATAAATTGCTTTTTCATGTTATTGCTCTCCAAAAATCGTAACAAAAATAATAAAAAAGCCCCATAAAACCTCTATATTCCCGAAAATATAGGTGATAATTAACAAATAATTCGATTATGGATTCTTGGTATAAAATCAAACTCGACTCATCTCAACGGTTTAATACCTTTTGGAGCTGATTCCGGTTAAAGCTTGCTTTCCATTTTTTATTTTGAGAATGTGTTCCCCGCTTATAAAAATTAACGTATAGTGTTTGCAACTATTTTCCATGTATCCAATTTTAAATTATTGGTAACCTCATTTTCTCTTGATGTAACATCCAGCAAAAAGAAGGAAACATTTATGCAAAAGCTACCCATTGTATTCTTTTACATTTGTAATGTATTTTTATTTACGAATTGTTAAAATAATAATTATTCCAAAAAATAAATGATTTGAAAACCTATTAATTGATTTTTGGATAAAGCACAATTTACTAAGTGAATAATAATTAAATATATTATGAATGAGAAACAATTTTTCAATTTTATTTCTGTGTTTTTAATAGGAGTAGGTCTATTCGATACTTCTTTTCTTATAGGATGTGAGGGAAAGGGTCGAATTCATTCTTCGAATGAGGGAAAGAATAACAATGGTGAAACAAACAAATCCGCCGCGCTATTCGATACTTTTATTTATAATTATTTTTAAATTTTATTTCTATGAAAAAAAGAGTTTTGTTTTTCTTTTTTGGCTTATGTCTAAGCATTGCCACAATTGCACAGGTGCAGGTGAGGGGCAATGTGACGGACAATCAGGGCGAACCGATTCCGGGAGTTACCATCCTAGAAAAAGGAACACAGCACGGTACAACCACCGATATTGATGGCAACTACCATATTGCCGTCACCGGACCGGAGTCGATACTTCAATTTTCTTTTGTGGGAATGGATACCAAAGAGGTGACGGTTGGAAACCAGCGAGTCATCAATGTGGTGATGGATGAAATCGCTACCGACCTTGATGAGATTGTAGTAGTTGGTTACGGTACCATGCGAAAGAGTGATATTACCGGTGCCATCTCCTCGGTCAGATCAGATGCACTCCAAAACATTATCACTCCTGATGCTGCCGCAGCTTTACAGGGCAAGGTTTCCGGTGTGCAGGTACTGACCAACTCCGGTGCCCCCGGTGAGGGTGCCTCTATACGGGTGCGCGGTTATTCGTCAAACTCAGGTAATCTCGGGCCGCTCCTGATCGTGGACGGGCTGCAGGTTGACAACATTCAATATCTGGATCCATCGATGATCGAATCGATTGAGATATTGAAAGATGCAGCTTCTGCGGCTATTTATGGAGCTCAGGCTGGTAACGGTGTGGTACTGATTACCACCAAATCGGGGGCTTCTGCCAGGGGTATTCCCAGCATCTCATATGACATGAGTTATGCCAATCAGAGCCTTGCCAGACATCCACAAATATTCAGGGCTGCCGATTTCATTGAATACAAAAAAATGTCAGGTCTACCCATCGAAGCGCAACTGGAAGCGAACAATTATGATGGTACGGATACCGACTGGTTCGATGTAGTATTCGCTCCATCCTGGATTCAAAAGCATACAGTCACATTCCAAGGGGGAAACAACAAAGGAAACTTCCTCACCTCAATCAATTACATCCTTAACGATGGTATTGTAAAGAAAGACAGGGATCTCTACAAACGTCTCTCCGCTCAGATCAATGGCGATTACAACATCAAGAGCTGGTTACAGGTAGGAACCAACAACTCTATTGAGAAATGGTCAACCCGATCGGTACCCCATATGACACAATATGGCTCAGTGATGAATTCAGTGCTGACATTGGACCCGTTGACTCCTGTATACTATTCCAGTCCCGATGAATTCCCTCCTACCATGAAGCAGGCGTATGATGCGGGCAAGAACATTCTCAGAGATCCAGACAACGGCCTTTATTATGCTACTTCGAAATATATAACCGACGACAGTGGAAACCCTCTGTTGCAAAGAGATCGCGTAGACTCTGAAAACAAAGGCATCACCCTGCGTGGTATGATTTTCGGGAACCTGAAACCAGTAAAGGGGCTTGTAATCACCTCCCGTCTGGGCTACAGGGTGTCACAGAGTAACTCACACAGCTTCAGCACCCCATACTATGCTACGCCTCAGGCCAAGTCGGAGGATTACAACATCTCCGCAAATGCAAACACCGGGCTATATTATCAATTTGAGAATTTCGCCAACTACAACATTACCCTCGATCAGCACGCCATCACGGCAATGGCCGGAATGTCATATATCGAGAACAACTGGGACAATGTGAGTACCAGCGCCCAGGGTCCCGACATCCTGACAGGTTATGAGCCCAACTTCCGTTACATGGATTATGTGAAGAGCAACGTGGTAGATGGTGAGGAGAAGACAGTGAAGAGTTTCGGAAACCTGCCCGGCAAATCAGCACAAATATCCTATTTCGGACGCTTCATTTATACCTTCGACAATCGATATACCCTTCAGGCCAACTTCCGTGCTGATGCATTTGACTCTTCCAAACTGCCCCCAGACAACCGTTGGGGATACTTCCCTTCATTCTCAGCAGGGTGGACCGTCAGTAACGAGAAATTCTTTTCAGAAAACATCAACATGGATACTTTCTCATTCCTGAGACTCCGTGCCTCTTGGGGACGCAACGGGAACATCAATGTACTCAACAATTACAGGTACAGTACCTCCATCGCCTACAACAGCTCCTGGTATCAGTATAGTGTGGAGGATAATGCTGTCTCATACGGTTCCAGACCCTCCGGCCTGGCCAATCCGAACCTCAGGTGGGAAACTTCTGATCAGCTCGACCTGGGTGTGGAAATGAGATTCCTGAGAAACAGACTTGCCTTCTCCGCAGACTACTTCGATAAAAAGACCAAGGATCTGCTGGTAAATATCAATCCTGTTCCTGAACTGGGCGTGGCACAAACCACTGTCAACGCAGGTTCGGTTCTCAACAGGGGGCTTGAGTTTGAGGCATCCTGGAGAGACAATATTGGAAAGGATTTTAGCTACTCAGTCAGTGCGAACTTCTCTACACTGCACAACGAAGTCACCTATCTTGATCCCTCTATCTCACGACTTGAAGGAGCCATCGGTGGGGTAGATGGTACCAACAACCCTATCCGCACCGCGTTTGAAGTGGGATATCCTATCTGGTATTTCAGAGGATATCAGTATGAAGGAGTGAACCCTGAAACGGGAGAAGCCATCCTCACAGATATCAATAACGACGGGATAATCTCGGATGGCGATATGACTTATCTCGGTAAGGCTATCCCCGATTTCACCTATGGGGTGAACATCAATCTGGCCTACAAGGGATTTGACCTGAACTTGTTTGGAACCGGAGTGAGCGGTAACGATATCTTCACCGTATTGTACCGTGCCGATACACCGATGCGCAACTCACTCAAATATTACTATGACAACGCCTGGAGACCGGATAAAAGGAATGCCTCCATGCCCGATCCCAAGGCTGTTGTCTCTGACTGGCATTTCTGGGGATCTTCAGCCGCCATGTTTAGCGGAGCCTACTTCAAAATCAAACAGCTCCAGCTGGGTTACACCCTTCCGGCAGAGATAACCAAAAAAGCACTGATCAACAGATTGAGGCTTTACGTATCACTGGATGACTTCTTCACCTTTACCAGCTATCCCGGCACCGATCCAGAGACAGCAACCGTAAGCACAGCTCCTGAACGTGCCGGTTTTGACAACGGTACCTATCCGCAACCAAAGAAAATTACATTTGGTCTTAACATTACATTTTAATTCAATACATTGTTCGTATGAAATGAGCATGAGAATCATTACACCCAATTAAATGATTAAACGCGAGTTCCATATGATACCATTAAAAATAAAAGTTTTAATCATATGAAAAAATATATATTTTCCTTATTAATCATTGCTGTCACGCTCTTCCCAGCTTGCAACGAGGATCTACTTGACATTCCCCAGAAAGGTGTGATCGATATAGATTCATTCTACCAGACCGATGAGGATGCCGAATCTGCACTGACCAATCTATACGCAGAGTTCATTACCAATATCGGAGGTAATGATGGCATCTACGTCCCCTACAACATCATATTCAATTACTGCGCTGACAATGTGCTTGCAGCTGGAGAGTTTTATGGGGACAACGATCAGTTTGCCAGCATCAATGAGTTTCGCTTTGATTCGCAAAACTCTGTGATCTATCAATTATACAGACGTTTGTACTTTGTGATCTATCACTCTAATCTGGTAATCGACAAATTTAAATATGGTGAGAGCGCGGTCAAGGATCGCTGCATTTCTGAGGCGAGAGTGATCCGTGCATGGTGTCATATGACGGCAGCACTAGCATGGGGGACTCCTCCCCTCGTGGATCGTCTGCTTGCTGCCGAAGAGAAACCCACAAACTTCGAAGGCACGCATGAGGAGCTGTTGAAATGGTGTGCAAAGGAGTGTGCAGAAGCAGTTCCGTACCTCGATGAGCGTGAAAGCACCTCGGACAAGGATGGCGCGGTAAAGGTGACCAAGGGCTTTGCCTGGGCGGTACAGGGAAAAGCGCTGCTCAACGCGGGCGACAATGCTGGCGCAAAGGCAGCATTGAAAAATGTCATCACCTCGGGTAAGTATGAACTTGTACCTGGAGAAGAATTTGGGAACCTCTTCCATCTTTCCGGTGATGGCAATGAAGAAAAAGTGTTCGAGTTGAATCTCATTAACAATCCCAGCATCGGTGACTGGAACGGAAAGATCCAGCGCTCTACCTGGATGGAAATGAACCTCTGGGGATGGCGAACCTCCCGTCTGGCTGCCAAACCCATCATACAGGCCGACCAGGGATGGGGCGGTCTTGCCATTGAGGAGAATTTCGCAAATGAATTTGTAGCTAATGACGGGGATTCCTACCGACGAAAAGCCACCATCATCTCCTATGAAGAATTCCTTACCGAACTGGAGTGGCCCAGCGATGAGGGCGACATCAATAACCTGACCAAAGAGCAGAAACTGGCTGACCCAAACAGAGGTATTATCAATCCTGACGGACTCTACGGACAGTGCAACTACCTGCAAAGGAAGCATATCGCTGCCCCAGAAGATTGTTCAACCAACTGGTACCGTTTCAACAACTTCATCATCATGCGCTACGCAGATGTGCTGCTGATGTATGCGGAAGCCTGTGCCCAGACAAACGACAACGATGGCCTTCAGTATCTCCAAAAGGTGCAGCAACGGGCAGGATCTAAGTATGTAAGTTCAGCTTTGACACTTAATGACGTGAAAAAAGAAAGAAACTATGAGTTGTGGATGGAAGGCTCACGATGGGTTGACATGAAACGTTGGGGTGAATTTGATAAAGCAAAGAATGCAGGCAAACATATCCCTTCGCTGAAAGATGCCTTTATCAATAACAAAGAATCCTTACACAGAGGATATCTTACTTACTCGGAGCCCAATGAAGGAAAGCAGGTTGGCTTCAAGACAGGGAAACATGAGTGGTTCCCCTATCCTTACAATGTCATCTCCATCAATCCCAACCTGAAACAAAATCCAGGATGGTAAAGCTTTTCATTTTCTGATGAATCATCTGCCAGAGTGAGACCACAGGGCCTTCTCTGGCAGATGATTCTTTCAGCCACATCATACACATCATCCATTCATTAAAAATTAGATGTTATGTAGTGTCTGCAATAAAACGTTTAATATTCACCAAGTCAATAAGTTATAATGGGAATCGGGCATCAAAAAATTAGTTTAAAAGTTTTTAACCCACATTGAGCACAGTCACCCTAAGCATGTTAAATATAATTACATATCATGTTAAACATTCTTTTATATTTGTGTAGAATCCCTCTTTATTTAACAATTGCTATCCAAACAGCATCATTTAGGTGTTTTTCGATGCTTTTCAGGTCATTTTTAGTCTCTAAATCGCTTTGTAGTACACAGTTGGATGTTGTAAAATAGAGATTTATCTATTTTCTTTGCAGGATGTATTTCAAGATATCCATGCGATATAATCCGGCCGGGGGTAAAATGGATGGTTATTACCGTTTGGTTGAAAGTTACCGGAATGCAGACGACAGGGTCTGCCACCGGACGCTTCTCAATGTGGGTTTTTTGGATGACGAAGTTACGGTTGACCAGTTGAACCATATCCGTCGTAGGCTGGTTGAACGGGAACAGCTGTTGCGCAGCGGACCTTCCCTTTTAAATGGGAAAAATCAACCGATCTTGTGGTTAATCGTTTTGTGGAAGATGTATGGACACGGTTGATCAAAGAAGAGCGGATAGACACAGGGGAAGCAGTGACTTTGAGTGGCAATAAAAATAACGGAGGCAAGGATTGGCAGACCATAGACATGAACAGTATGGCTCACGCCGGATATGGGAAAATTCAGCGGTATGCGAAGTAACCGGATTTCCCCTGTCCCGGATAAATAAGGACTGTCTTTATCGCATCACCCGCCGCTTGTACGGTATTCACGCCGAGATGGAAAAGTTTCTCTCATAAAAGACAAATGAACTGTTTGATTTTGAAGACAAAATAATTCTTTATGATTTAATCAATACCTACTATCTATGAGGGGCAGATGCCCGGTAGCCGAATTGCCAAACATGGGCGTAGCAAGGAGAAGTGGAGTGATTGTAAGCTGATTGTATCGGGACCGGTTGTCAATCAGGCAGGGTTCATCAAATATTCCGGTTTGTGGGATGGCAACATCAGTGATCCGGCAACCATGGGGGATATGATACGCAATCTGCGGGAGAAAACCTCTCTTGCCACAAGTCGTGCCATAGTGGTCATGGATGCCGGTATTGCCACGGAAGCGAACCTGGCGATGCTTTGTGATAATGGGTTTGATTATTTATGTGTTACGCGCTCCTCGCTGAAAAAATACCGGAAGGTATCGGGTGCGGAAACGGTTTGTGTGGCGGATCGTAAAAACCGGAAGATACAATTGGAGAAAGTAGTCTCTGACAAGGACGAGGATTATTATCTCAAAGTGGAGAGCATGGCTAAAAAAAAGGACGCTCCATGAATGAACTCTTCAGTACGCTTTTCGAGGAAGGACTGTAACGGATTGCCGAGAGTCTTACAAAGAAAGGCGGCATCAAGCAGGAAGACAAGGTCATGGAACGCATGGGTTGACTCAAGGGCAAATATCCTTCCATACATCGCTATTGTGATATTTCCTTTCAAACGGAGGTTAAGCCGGTAAAGAAACGGGGAATTAAGGAGATGGTGCAACAACGGACAGTCCGATCCCTGAGATGGAAGCTCAAAGATGATGTGGATGTAAACGAACGCAGCGGTATTTATTTTCTTCGCACCTCTATCAGAGAAAGTGAGAAAATACTTTGGAACGCATACAATACAATCCGTGAGGTGGAATCTACTATACGCTGTTTAAAAAGCGACCTTGATTTGCGCCCCATATACCACAAGAAAGACGAATCATCGCTGGTACACCTGAATCTGGGATTGCTGGCCTATTGGGTTGTCAACACGATCCGTTATCAGTTGAAAAGGAATACCGTCCTTGCCGGAACAGTAAACAATGGAAATGAACCGCAAGATAACTTCATCCATGATGAGTGGAGAGAGATCGTAAGGACAATGAATACGCAAAAGGCTGTAACCACCATGGTTCAAAATAAAAAGAACGAAGTAATCATACTCAGACAATGTACTGCCCCCAACGAAAAAGTAAAGAGAATTTATGATAAGTTGGCATACCGGCAATATCCTTTCAAAAAGAAAAAATTTATAGTACACAAATCGATCTTTGAAAAAATGCAACTAAATGATATACAACAATTATATATTCAATAATGCTCAATGTGGGTTAACAGATTCTTGTCTCTCAACTTGTTTCTGCTTAGTCCTCTGTATCAAAATACAGGAACAAAGGTAAAGGCTTCCCCCGTTAAGCAAACTATCCGGTACTCTAACGCATCCGTTATAACGTTCAGCCGTATCCGGATTTTGGGCTTCGGCACTTTTTGAAACCTTACCCCGGCTGACCGCCAAAATCGGTTCGCTTCCGCTATGTTCACAGTACTTACTAAGCCTTCCTTTAAACCCTGCCGTTGCCGGCAACGCCCTTGACTTCGTATTGTCTTCCCTCCGGTGAGGCGGCACAGCTCTCTTGCAAGCTGCAGGATTGATTTGCTTGCGGGGCGAACAAAAAGTTATGTAAAGCTTTACATATGCGAAGCATTGGAGAAAGATATTGACGAATTGTTTGAGTTGATCATGAATTGTCCCAAGACGGCAGAATTGGTTTCAAAAATGCTTGCTCCTCCGCTCCGGGAAGCAATTTGACGAACTTTCAAATCATTAAAGCGAAGTGCGAAACTTTAGTGAATAACAACAGATGATTTTTCAACCTCCTTTTTAGGGCTTTGGGTAAGGGCATGCGTTGTTGACCTGCCGGGTAGGTTTCGACGCAGCGATTTGTATCCAAATTTAAAGGATTTGTAACCTTATTTTCTTTTGATGTAACCTACAGCAAAAAGAAGGTAATATTTGAGCAAATAATGCCGGTTACATTCGTCTATATTTACTAAATAATTTTATTTACCAATTGTTAAATAAATAGTTGATCAAAAAATCATGTAGAATTCAATTCGAAATTAAGGTTGTTTTTAATCAAAAGGAACTTTAGTGAATTGTTGAATGATGCACAATTTGGCTAAAAAAACGATGAAATGATATAATTGAGTTTATTATGAATGAAAAACAAATTTTCAATTTTATTTCTGTGTTTTTAATATTAGTAGGGATATTCGATTCATCTCTCATTGCAGGTTGTAATGAAAATGAAAAGGGTAGGTTTCATTCTTCAAATGAGGAAAAGAATAATTTCGGAATAAAAAAATCCACGGCACTTTTTGATCATTTTGTTTATAAAGGAGAAGACGATTTCTATAAAGAAAATCCTTTACCCGGTACAGAGTATTTTTATAATCCGATCTTACCGGGTTGGTATTCGGATCCAAGTATATGTACAAACGGAGAAGATTATTTTCTGGTAACCTCTACCTTTACTTACTTTCCGGGGGTCCCTTTATTTCACAGCAAGGATTTGGTGAATTGGAAGCAGGTCGGACACGTGCTTGATCGTCCTTCTCAACTTGTCAATATGGATGGACAGCACGTGAGTGGCGGAATTTTTGCGCCGGCTATAGAATACAATCCTCATAACGAAACCTATTATATGATTACTACGAATGTGGGTGCCGGCAATTTTTTTGTGAAGACACAAGATCCTTTCGGCGATTGGTCCGATCCTATTATGTTACCCGACGTACAAGGCATTGATCCTTCTTTTTTCTTTGATGAAGATGGCAAAGCGTATATCGTAAACAATGATGCACCCGATGGTCAACCCGAGTACGATGGGCATCGTGTAATTAAAATTCAACAATTCGATGTGGAAACGGACAAAACGATCGGTCCTCGCATTATATTGGTAGATAAGGGCACCCGTCCCGAAGATAAACCGATTTGGATAGAAGGGCCCCATATGTATAAAATAAACGGAAAATATTATTTGATGGCTGCTGAAGGAGGTACCGGCAATTGGCATTCGGAAGTTATTTTTCGAGGAGATTCACCGATGGGTAATTTTATTCCGTGGGAGAATAATCCCATTTTAACTCAACGACATCTCGATCCTGCACGTCCCAATCCCATAACATGTGCCGGGCATGCCGATTTGATTCAGGCAAAAGAAGGCGACTGGTGGGCTGTATTCTTGGCATGTCGTCCTATTGACAATGTATTTGAGAATTTAGGTCGCGAGACCTTCATGATGCCCGTAAAATGGAGTGAAGATGGTTTCCCGTACATGACACAGGGGGAAGATGTTGTCCCGATGATTCTCAAAAGAGAAGGAGTGAAGCGGGGAAAGGAAGTTACTTTCGGAAATTTCGAGAAAAGGGATGATTTTGACAAACCCACATTAGGATTGGAGTGGATGACATTAAGAGGACCGGCAACCGATTTGTATTCATTGACCGAAAATCCGGGATACCTTACTTTAATGTGTGCAGACGTGGCAGCAACTGAAAAGAAAACACCGGCTTTTGTTTGTCGGCGGATGCAGCATCATAAGTTTGAATGTACTACCCGTTTATTGTTTAATCCTTCGAATGAGAAAGAAGCTGCCGGTCTTTTGTTGTTTAAGGATGAAAATCATCAGTATTTTCTATCTGTAAGTCAGTCCGGCAGCAAACGACGGATAGCGCTTGTAAAAATTTCCGAAAACGGGAACACAATCTTGGGTGAACAGGAAATTTCCGATTGGGGAAAAGACAAACCTATAGATCTGAAAGTAGTTTCATCCGGCACACATTATGATTTCTATTATGCTTTAACTGATGGCAAATGGGAGGCATTATGTCAACATATCCCTGCTCAATATTTGTCGACTGCCAATTGCGGTGGATTCACAGGTACTACTATAGGAATGTATGCTACCGGTAAATCCTATTGAATGATAAATAATGAATTTAATCCTAAAAACAATAATTGTTGTTAACATTAAAAAAATGTAAGCTTATGATAAAAATTTATTTGAATGAGAAACGCAGGAGATTTTTCTTTTTTCTCAAAATTTTTGATGAAATTTTGAAGAAAAGACACGGATTTTTGGTAAACGAATTCAGTTTACTCGTTGAGCAGGTTTAAATCTTATGTTAAATTAAAAATTCGAGTGCAATATAATCAAAAACCAATAACATAAATTTACATGAAAAAAGAATTCATATCACTGGTATTTTTCTTGTTGACGATCACTTTATCGGCACAACAATACCCTTTTCAAAATGCGAGTCTAAGTTCGGAAGAAAGAGCAAAAGATTTGCTATCACGGTTGACTCTCGAGGAAAAAGCGGCTTTAATGTGTGACGTTTCGGAAGCTATACCCAGGTTGGGTATTCCAAAATTCAATTGGTGGAGTGAGGCTTTGCACGGCCTTGCCAATAACGATAGCGTGACGGTTTTTCCCGAGCCTATCGGGATGGCTGCATCTTTTGATGACGAGTTGGTTTACAGAATATTTACTGCAGTTTCCGACGAGACGCGGGCTAAATATCATAAAGCCAAGCGAAGCGGGCAAGAAAACAGACGTTTTTTAAGTCTTTCGGTATGGACACCCAATATCAATATTTTTCGTGATCCACGTTGGGGTAGAGGTCAAGAGACTTATGGAGAAGATCCCTATTTAACTTCGCGGATGGGAATATCGGTAGTGAACGGATTGCAAGGACCGTCCGATGCGAGGTATAAGAAATTGTTGGCTTGCGCCAAACATTTTGCGGTTCATTCCGGTCCGGAATGGAGTCGCCATGTTTTAAACATCAATGATCTTAACCCGCGCGATTTGCATGAAACCTATCTCCCTGCTTTCAAAGCGTTGGTTCAGGAAGCCGACGTGCGTGAAGTGATGTGTGCTTACCAGCGCTTGGACGATGATCCGTGTTGTGGCAGCACCCGGTTGTTGCAACGCATACTTCGGGATGAGTGGGGATTTAAATATCTGGTGGTATCGGACTGTGGAGCGATATCTGATTTTTACACCAATCACAAGGTTTCGTCCACACCGGTTCATGCTGCTGCAAGGGGTGTCTTGGCAGGAACCGATGTAGAGTGTGCGGGTCCTGCATATCGATTATTACCTGAGGCCGTTAAAAGAGATTTGGTGAAAGAGGAAGATATCGATAAAAGTCTGATGCGCGTTTTGGTAGGCCGTTTTGATTTGGGCGATTTGGACAATGATTCCTTAGTTCCTTGGTCAAAGATACCCGAATCGATCATCAATTGTGAAGTACACCGGGAACTTGCTTTAGAAATGGCACGTAAATCAATGACTTTATTGCAAAATAAAAATAACATTCTTCCTTTATCGAAAAAAAGTAAAAAAATTGCTGTAATCGGGCCAAATGCAAACGATGAATCGATGCTTTGGGGAAATTACAATGGCGTTCCGATACGTACCATTTCGATTTTAGAAGGTATTAAATCGAAGATTTCATCTGATAACATTTTATATGACAAGGGATGCGATTTGGTTGAAGACAAGGTAACCCAAAGTTATTTTTCACACTGTTCAATCGAGGGGAAAAAAGGATTCAAAGCCACTTATTGGAACAATCCGGATTTTTCAGGTGAGATTGTGACAATTCAACAAATAACCGATCCCATCAAATTGACCACTGCCGGTCAGTATGCTTTTGCTCCCGGGGTAAATTTGGAAAATTTTTCTGCAAAATATGAAACGGAATTTATTGCGCCGGCAACTGAAGAAATTGTTTTTAAAGGAGGAGCTACCGGATATTTTGAACTGTTGGTAAACGGTGAATCCCTCAGAAAATATTCCAATTGGCGAACATTGTCCTCACGAATACCTTATAGAGTAGAAAAGGGGAAGAAATATAAGATTGAAATTCGTTACGCCCAGCTGAACGACTGGCAAGCAAATATCGAATTCGATTTTGGCAAAGAGGTTGATGTAGATTACACCGAATTGATCAAAAAACTCGATGATATTGAAACAGTAATATTTGTTGGCGGGCTATCGGGCAAACTCGAAGGGGAAGAAATGCCGGTTTCTTACCCGGGATTCAAAGGCGGTGATCGTACCCATATTGAGCTTCCTTCGGTTCAACGCAATTGTTTGAAAGCATTAAAACAGGCGGGTAAAAAAATCATTTTTGTTAATTGTTCAGGTTCTGCTATTGCATTGACCCCCGAAACAGAAACTTGCGATGCCATTTTGCAAGCCTGGTATGGAGGAGAATCCGGAGGACAAGCTGTAGCTGATGTACTTTTTGGCGATTACAATCCATCCGGTAAACTGCCGATTACTTTTTACAAGAGTTCGGATCAACTCAAGGATTTCGAAGATTACTCCATGCAAGGGCGGACTTATCGGTATATGGACGATGCACTTTTTCCTTTTGGATTCGGATTGAGTTATACTACATTTGAAATTGGAAAGGCTACTCCGGATAAAACCCAAATTAAGTCGGATGAAAGTGTACGGCTCACCATACCCGTCAGCAACACCGGTAAACGGGCAGGCACCGAAGTCATTCAGGTGTATATCAGGAAAGTGAATGATATTGACGGCCCTCTGAAAACATTGAAAGGTTTTAGTCGTGTTTACCTCAAGGCCGGTGAAACAAAAGAAGTAAAAATCGATTTGCCTCCTTCCTCGTTTGAATTCTACGATTGGAGTCAACGAAAAATGACAGTAACGCCCGGGGAATACGAGGTGTTTTATGGTAACAGTTCCGATCCAAAAGATCTTAAATCAACTCATATTACTGTTTTATGAAGATATTTATTTACTCATATTTATTTCTCGTTGGTTTGTCTTTTGCATTAGCAGTGAATGTGTTAGCGCAAAATCCTATTATTCGGAATCAATTTACGGCAGATCCTTCGGCTCGGGTTTTTAACGGGAAAGTCTATTTATACCCTTCTCATGACATACCACCCGAAAAAGGAAAATGTAGAGAAAATTGGTTTTGTATGGAAGACTATCATGTATTTTCTTCCGACAATTTGGTTGAATGGACGGATCACGGCATTATATTAACTCAGCATGATGTTCCCTGGGTTGATGCAACATCCTACAGCATGTGGGCACCTGATTGTATTGACAGAAACGGGAAGTATTATTTCTTTTTTCCGTCTCAAGCAAAGGCAGGAAATGAGAAAAGGGGGTTTGGAATTGGGGTTGCTATTTCGGAAAAACCTTATGGTCCTTTCATTCCTGAAACGGAGCCGATAGATGGTGTTAGTGGAATTGATCCCAATCCTTTTATTGATGAAGACGGGCAAGCATATTTATACTGGTCAGCAGGTAATATTTATGTCGCCAAACTGAAAGACAATATGCTTGAACTTGCTTCGGAACCCAAGGTCATAGAAAATCTTCCGGAGAAAGGACTCAAAGAAGGTCCTTATCTATTCAAAAGGAATGGGATTTACTATTTAACTTATCCACATGTGGAAAATAAAACGGAAAGAATTGAATATGCAATAAGCGACAATCCACTAGGTCCTTTTGAAGTTAAAGGTGTAATAATGGATGAATCGCCAAACTGTTGGACCAATCATCATTCTATCATAGAATACAACGCTCAATGGTACCTTTTTTATCATCATAATGATTTATCTCCTCATTTTGATAAGAACAGGTCAGTTAGAATTGACAGCTTATTTTTTAATGAGGACGGTACAATTCAAAAAGTAATACCTACATTACGTGGTGTCGGTATTACAGATGCATCTCAAAAAATCCAGATTGATAGATATAGTTGCATAAGCAAAGAAGGTGTATCTATCGTTTTTAACGATAGCCTTCATTCATTTGAAGGTTGGAAAACCGTTTTCGATAAGGCAAATGCATGGATACAATATAACAGTGTCGATTTTGGGAACAATAGATTTGAATCGGTTATCATAAGAGCTTTTTCGAAAAATGGAAGTACCATACAACTAAGATTAAACGGTGTAGAAGGGCCTGTCATAGCAGAGATTGAAATTCCGGAAAGTGATGATTGGCATAGTATTAAAGCTCCTTTATCCTCTTCGATAAGAGGAGTCCAAAATTTAGTTGTAGTTTTAAACGATAATAATCCGGTTGAGATAGACTGGGTCAGTTTTCGATAGAATTTTTAGGAGGAAATAATTTTAAATTTTAACAAGAAATGAAACAAATTTTGATTTTTGTTTTTTCTCTCATTATTTGCACTAATTGTTTTGCTCAGTCCTATTCAAAATGCTGGAAAGATTTGGATTATGCAGGGGACGGGAATATTTACCATAAGCTGGATATCTATTTACCTCAAGAGGAAAAACAAACTTATCCGGTAGTGATAGTAATATACGGTAGTGCATGGTTTAGCAATGACCTAAAGGAAATGGCTTTTTCTTCTTTAGGCAAACCGCTGCTTGATGCAGGATTTGCTGTAGTAACTCCCAATCATCGTTCAAGTACAGATGCAAAATTTCCCGCGCAAATAAATGATATTAAAGCGGCTATAAGATTTGTGAGAGCTAATGCGGCAAACTATCAAATGGACACTACATTTATTGGCATAACCGGGTTTTCATCCGGTGGTCATTTAGCATCTCTTGCCGGAACATCGAGCGGAGTTAATTTACATACCGTTGGTTCGGTAACTCTCGACATAGAAGGCAATGTCGGCGAATACACCTCCTATAGCAGTTCGGTCAATGCGGTTGTTGACTGGTTTGGACCTATCGATATTTCGGTAATGGATTCTTGTAAAAGAAGTAAAAACGTCAATTCTCCTGAAGCTATTTTAATTGGTGGACCAATTGATGAGAATCTCGATAAATGTGCATTGGCAAATCCTATCACCTACATCGATGCAAACGATCCTCCTTTTCTTATACTTCATGGTGATGCAGATCCGTTGGTTCCTCTTTGTCAGAGTGAACTTTTTTTCGAGTCGCTGCAAAAGGCCAATGTGCCAAGTCGATTCGTTGTAGTTCCGGGCGGTCAACATGGGCCGGGTTTGTTTGAAGAAAAATACCATAAAATGATGACCGATTTTTTCTTAAATGAAGCCAACAAGACTTTGCAAACAGGATTCGATATCGTACGTGAAAATATTCCACATGGTAAAATTGATTCGGTCTTGTATGAATCCAAAACAGTTGGCACAAAACGTAAAGCTATGATTTATACTCCGCCCGGTTATTCAAAGAATAAAAAATATCCTGTTTTGTATTTGCTGCATGGCATTGGCGGTGATGAAAAGGAATGGTTGAATGGCGGGCAGCCTCATGTAATTCTGGATAATCTTTATGCAGAAAACAAAATTGAACCTATGATTGTGGTTATGCCCAATGGAAGAGCCATGAAAGACGATCGTGCAGAGGGTAATATTATGGAACCGAGAAAAGTTCAGGCATTTGAAACTTTTGAAAAAGATTTGTTAAACGATTTAATCCCTTTTATCGAAAAAACTTATCCTGTAATTAAAGACAGAGAATACAGAGCTATTGCCGGACTTTCGATGGGTGGAGGACAGGCATTGAATTTTGGATTGGGCAATCTCGATAAATTTGCATGGATTGGGGCTTTTTCACCGGCACCCAATACAAAAGCTCCGGAAGTGCTGATACCAAATCCTGAAGAAGCGAAAAAGAAGTTAAAATTACTCTGGATATCATGTGGTGATAATGATAATCTGATCATGTTCAGTCAACGTACGCATGAGTATTTACAGGCAAACGACATTCCCCATATTTATTACATTATGCCGGGTGGGCACGATTTTAATGTATGGAAAAGTTCATTGTACCATTTTTCTCAATTTCTTTTCAAACCGGTTGATACTTCGGTATTTCCTAAATTTACCCTACTTGGTACACCGGCACCTACAAATGTTCGAGGTGCAAAATATCCACAGATATTCCCTGATAATAGTGTGAAATTCAGAATCAAAGCTCCAGAAGCGCAAAAGATACAAATTGATCTGGGGAAAAAATATGATCTGATAAAGGATTCTGTAGGATTTTGGGAAGTTACAACGGATCCCATAAGTGAAGGTTTTCATTACTATTCGCTATTAATTGATGGCGTAGCGGTTGCTGATCCTGCCAGTGAGACTTTTTATGGAATGGGAAGAATGGCAAGCGGTATTGAAATGCCAATAAAGGGAGAAAATTATTATGCTGTAAAAGATGTACCGCATGGTGAAATAAGAATTAAACGTTACTTTTCAACGATCTTTAATAAATGGAGACAATTTTATATTTATACTCCACCCGGATATGACGAAAATATTGCTGAAAAATATCCTGTTCTGTATATTTTGCATGGTGGAGGCGAAGATGAAAGAGGCTGGGCAAATCAGGGAAAAGCAGATTTGATTCTGGATAATCTTATTGCCCAGGAAAAAGCTAGACCGATGATTATAGTCATGCCCGATGGAAACGTAGAGTCGATGGGGATGTTTGGCGAAATGACATTGAAAATGTTTGAAGCAGAATTGAAAAATTGTGTCATCCCGTTTGTCGAAAAAAATTACCGAACAAAGACCGATTCCGGAAATCGTGCACTTGCAGGCTTATCGATGGGCGGCATACAGACTCTTTATGTCGGGATCAATAATTCGAATATGTTTTCTTATCTTGGCGTTTTCAGTAGTGGTTGGATACAACCCATGCAAAAAGATCTGGCCGATACTCAATATCATTTTATGGCGAAAAATGCCGATATGCTCAATAGCAATATAAAGCTATTCTGGATTTCAATGGGAGGAAAGGAAGATATAGCTTATGATAATTGTCAATCGATGCTTGCAAAATTTAATGAGATGAAAATCAATTATGTTTACAGCGAATATCCCGGAGGACATACATGGCCCGTATGGAGAAACAATTTGTATAATTTCGCTCAATTATTGTTTAAGTAAAATGGCGGTCGGCATATCGAAAATATAAGTACAAAAAATTAATCATTTATTAAAAACTATTTTAAGGAGAATATAAAAATGAAACAGAAACAATTAATCAATTGGCTGATGATTCTATTATTTAATGGAATCTGTTTTACCCCAAAAGCGCAGACAGTTGTTGAAGATTTTAAACCGGCTTCAACCAATCAGCCCGGTAAAGATTATCCAATGGTAAATTCAGAAGGTAGGGTGCGGGCTAGAATTTCAGCACCAGAAGCACAACGTGTACAACTTGATATCAGTGCTGTGAAATATGATCTTGTCAAAGACGCAAGTGGGGTATGGACCGGCGAATCGGATCCTCAGGATGAGGGGTTTCACTATTACCAACTCTGGATTGATGGGGCTGCAGTTCCCGATCCCGGAAGCTTATATTTTTATGGCGCAAGTCGTTGGGGTAGCGGAATTGAAGTGCCGGCACATGATCAGGATTTCTATGCACTCAAAAATGTTCCACATGGACAGGTTCGTGAACATTATTATTATTCGAAAATCAACAATAGCATACGTCGATGCTTTGTTTACACACCACCCGCTTATGACAAGGATACAAACAAACGATATCCCGTACTTTATCTTCAACATGGTGGTGGGGAAGACGAAACTGGATGGTCGAGACAAGGGCGGGTTAATTTTATTATGGATAACCTGATTGCTGAAGCTAAGTGTGTTCCGTTTATTATTGTAATGGATAACGGTAATTGGCAATGGCCTGCAAATGCTCCTCGTCCTAAACCTGGAGAACAACCGACTGGGCCATGGCCACCAAAAGGATGGGCTGATAATTTCATGAAAACATTGGTTGATGATGTTATTCCTATGATTGATGCTAATTATCGTACTGTAGCTGATCAAAAATATAGGGCAATGGCCGGTTTATCGATGGGTGGCATGCAGACCCGTGTTATTACGCTTGCTCATCCCGAATTATTCTCTCATGTAGGTATATTCAGCGGAGGTAGTATTACTATGGAGGATATCAATAATTCGCCGGGGTTTAAGGAAAAAATCAAACTTGTGTTTGTTAGCTATGGCAGTCGGGAAATTGAAAGTATGAAGAATAGGCCTCCTCGTGGACCTTTTGGTGGTGATCCAAAAGAGAATACTGAAGCTTTAAAAAATGCCGGCATCAATGCTCACTTTTATGTATCTCCTAATACTGCTCACGAATGGCAAAGTTGGAGACGAAGCTTGCGGGAATTTGCTATTCTTTTGTTTAAGGATTGATTCAAATATTTACTGAATTATATAACTCAGCTTATTTAATAAATTTTTTCAAATATTTAAGGAGGTAATCTAATGAAAAAAAAATGTGTGTCTGTCTTATCAGCCATTTTGTTGAGTAGTGTATTTTTATTTGCTCAAACAGATAAGTCTGTTGTTGAAGATTTTAAACCGGCTTCAACCAATCAGCCCGGTAAAGATTATCCAATGGTGAATTCAGAAGGTAGGGTGCGGGCTAGAATTTCAGCACCAGAAGCACAACGTGTACAACTTGATATCAGTGCTGTGAAATATGATCTTGTCAAAGACGCAAGTGGGGTATGGACCGGCGAATCGGATCCTCAGGATGAAGGTTTTCATTATTACCAGCTCTGGATCGATGGTGCTGCAGTTCCCGATCCCGGAAGCTTATATTTTTATGGAGCTATGCGATGGGGAAGTGGCATTGAAATACCTGCGCATGATCAGGATATCTATGCATTAAAGAATGTGCCTCATGGACAGGTGCGTCAAATTTTATTCTTTTCTAAGAGTACGAATACTATACGTAGGGCATTTGTATATACGCCGCCGGATTATGAAAAGGATCCAAACAAACGATATCCGGTCCTTTATCTTCAACATGGATGGGGTGAGGATGAAACGGGTTGGTCCAATCAAGGAAAAGCTCATTTAATTATGGATAACTTAATTGCTGAGGGTAAAGCAAAGCCTTTCATCATTGTAATGACCTATGGAATGACAAATGAAATTGAGTTCGGTGGGATGCGGGATTTTAGTATCAAACCATTTCAAACCGTTTTGGTGGATGAACTAATTCCGTTTATTGATGCAAATTTCCGCACTTTATCAGATCAACCGCATCGTGCCATGGCCGGGCTTTCGATGGGATCGATGGAAACAAAAATGATTACGTTGGCAAATCTTGATAAATTCTCACACATTGGTCTTTTCAGCGGCGCCGGTATCAGCATGGATGATGTCAACAATACTCCGGGTTTTAAAGACAAAGTCAAACTGGTGTTTGTGAGTTTTGGTGGGAGAGAAATAGAAAGTATGAAGAATAGGCCTCCTCGTGGACCTTTTGGTGGTGATCCAAAAGAGAATATTGAAGCTTTAAAAAATGCCGGCATCAATGCTCACTTTTACGTATCTCCTAATACTGCTCACGAATGGCAAAGTTGGAGACGAAGTCTGTACGAATTTGCACAATTGTTATTTAAGTAAAATAATTTTCAGTTGCATCCACAGAAAACAAATTTAATGTAAAACCAAGAAGAAAAGAAGAAGCATGCTTAAACGAAATCTTATTTTATTGCTGATAAGTTGTAATTTTCTATTTAACGCTCTATTCATTCATGCCCAATCGGCTCGAAATCCGGTAATTTTTGCCGATGTTCCCGATATGTCGATGATTCGTGTAGGTGACGTTTATTACATGAGCAGTACCACCATGCACATGAGTCCGGGTGTTCCCATCATGAAATCGGAAGATCCGGTCAATTGGCAAATCGTTAATTATGCTTACGATATATTGGACGATGTGGATGCATTGAATCTGGGAAATGGGAAAAATGCCTACGGTGGAGGATCATGGGCAAGTTGTCTTCGTTATCATGATGGTGTTTATTACGTCAGTACTTTTTCGGGTACAACCAATAAAACCTATATTTACACCACCAACGATATCGAAAAAGGTCCTTGGGATGCGATATCTTTTGCCCCGGCCTATCATGATCATACCCTCTTTTTTGACGACGATGGCCGAATATATATGATTTGGGGAGCCGGGAAACTGATGATTGCCGAGCTCGAAGCGGATCTATCGGGAGTGAAAAAGGGAACAGAAAAAGTGTTGATCGAGAATGCCAGTGCCCCGGCCGGTTCCGAGATTGGACTTGGGGCAGAAGGCTCTCAGCTGTTTAAAATAAACGGTAAATATTATCTTTTCAATATTACCTGGCCGAGGGGTGGTATGCGTACAGTTGTTATTCACAGGGCGGATAACATTCATGGTCCTTATGAGGGTAGAATCGGATTGCAGGACAGAGGTATAGCACAAGGCGGTCTCATCGATACTCCTGATGGAAGATGGTTTTCCTATCTTTTTCGCGACTACGGTGCTGTCGGCCGTATTCCCTATCTTGTTCCGGTAAAATGGGAAGATGATTGGCCCGTGTTGGGTATCGACGGTAAAGTTCCGGATACGCTGGATCTTCCGGCAAGCAAAGGTTTGATACCGGGAATCGTATCATCCGATGAGTTTTCTCGTCAAAAGGGAGATCGTGCGCTTCCTTTGGTATGGCAATGGAATCACAACCCGGACAATACGCTTTGGTCGGTCCATGAACGCAAAGGCTATCTGCGGTTAAGGACAGGACGAATCGACAACGATTTTTTGCAGGCAAGAAATACGTTGACACAACGCACCTTTGGACCTGCGTGTTCGGGCATCACATCCATCGATGTGTCGAATATGAAAGAGGGAGACTTTGCCGGTCTGGCGTTATTGCAACAAAAATACGGACAGGTGGGTGTGAAATACGAAAACGGGGATAAGTTTATTGTAATGGTGAGTGCCGAATCGGATGTTCCCGTTGAAATGGAACGCATACCACTTACTCAAAAAACGGTTTTTCTTAAAGCCGAATGTAACTTTAAAGATAGGGCAGACATAGCAAAATTCTACTACAGTTTGGATGAAAAGCTCTGGAAACCGATTGGTTCGCCGCTCAAAATGGCTTATACCATTCCCCATTTCATGGGATACCGTTTCGGTTTGTTCAATTACGCCACACAAAACACGGGTGGATATGTCGATTTCGACTATTTTCGGATAAGTGAAAGAACCGAGGAGAACAACCCGAAATAACAAAACGAATTAACCGTGAGCAACATGAAATTAAGCAAAAATTAAAGATAATTTACAGTTAAAAAATATGGAATAATGAAAATAAGTTTAAAAAATCACTGTGTTTCGTTTTCAGTATCCCGTCATTTGACCAATGAAATGATCCGTAATTTTAAAAAACCGCTGAAAGGTTTTTCCGTGAGCCTGATATTTTTCGTTTTATTTTCAGTCCATGCGTATTGCCAGCAACTGCAATTAAACGAATTGGAGTATTTTGAAAAACAAGGTGTTAATGTATTGGTTTTTAGTAATCAATATAATGGGATGTTTTTCGATGAGAAAACGGCCGGCATCGAGCTCATTCATCATGGTGTAAGAACTGCTACAGGGGGAGCTGTACGGCTCCAAAACACACCGGAGCAATGGGATTTGATTCCTGAAGTAGTGGAAAGAAAAATAGACAAATCAAATTCGTGTATTGAGGTTACTTTGCGATATGAGTCTTATGATTTCGACTCACGAATAAAAGTAGCGCCCGACAGTAATGGGATAACCATACGGGTATATTTGGACAAACCACTTCCTGATGAATTAAAAGGTAAAGCCGGATTCAATTTTGAGTTTTTACCCGCTTCGTATTTTGAAAAAACGTATCTTGTTGACGGTAAACCGGGTATATTCCCATTATATCCGTCAAGCAATACTGTTTTACAACCCATAAGTGAAAAAATTCCGCAGTTTGCAGGACATACAACCTTCGATGACAGAGGGAAAGGCGAATTTATTGTTCCAAAACCTCTTGCTGAAGGGAAAACACTCGTTTTAGCCCCTGAAGATCCTGAACGTTGTGTGAAAATACACTCCGAAAGTGAAGTCATGCTTTTTGATGGGCGCATTTTGGCACAGAATGGTTGGTTCGTGGTTCGTAGTCTGTTGCCGGACAAAAAAACCGGAGAGGTTTTAACATGGTATGTGGAGCCTAATGCCATTGAGTCTTGGAAACGAATACCGGTTATCGGTTTCTCACAAGTAGGGTATCTTCCTGAACAAGAAAAAATAGCAGTTATTGAACTGGATAAAAACGATATCCCTTTAAAAACGGCATCTCTTTTTCAGGTAACTAAGGATGGAAAATCTGTAGAGAAGCTCAGAAAAGATATCGTGGAGTGGGGACGATATCTCAGGTATAATTACATCAAATTCGATTTCAGTTCGGTGAAAGAACCCGGGTTGTATTTTATTCAGTATGGTGACCAAAAAACGAATACCTTTCCCATTGCATCTGATGTTTATGATAATATATGGCATCCGACTTCCGACGTTTGGTTTCCCGTACAAATGGATCATATGATGGTAAATGAAGCTTATAGGGTATGGCATGGTGTGCCCTTTCTCGATGATGCTTTACAGGCACCTCTTCATCATCAACATTTTGATGGTTATTGGATGGGTGATACCACCGATACAAAATATAAACCTCTCGATCGCATTCCCGGATTGAATGTAGGTGGCTGGTTTGATGCAGGAGATTTCGATATTCAGACGGGGTCGCATTGCAATGCTGTGCTGAGCCTTGTCGATACATGGGAAAAATTTAAACCTGATCGGGATCAGACTTATATCGATTACGAAACCCGTTATGTAGATATCCATCGTCCTGACGGGAAGCCCGATATTTTGCAACAAATCGAACATGGCACTTTAAACATTGTGGCACAGGTAAAAAATATTGGGCATCCGGTCAGGGGTATTGTTGTTCCCAACCTTCACCAATATCATCACCTGGGTGACGCTTCAACCGAAACAGACAATCTCCCTTATAACTCTTCACTCAAACCTTATCAAACGGATGGAAAATCAAGTGGTACAATGGATGACCGTTGGGCGTTCACAACCCGAAATCCATCGCTTGATTATTATACCGCTGCGGCATTATCGGCGGCAAGCAGGGTATTGAAAAGTTATAACGATACGTTGTCGAATCAGTGTTTGTTTTATGCCGAAAAACTTTGGAACGAAAACGAACATTATGCCAAAAAGGATACTTCGCGTTTTCCCGAAAGATTTAGGACAAACATGGAAATGCTTGCTGCTCTTCAACTCTTTATTACCACCGATGATGATTCCTATGCACAACGATTCAACGAAACCATTTGGTCAGAACTCGACCGGATGGGTATGCCCGGTTTACTGATTGCTTTACAGGGATATCCATACATGGATCAAGATTATCGAAACCAATTAAGAAATTATGTTGTGAGATATAAAAAGGGTTGTGATGATTTAGACAAGCAAAATCCTTATGGAGTGCCCATTGTGGCAAGAGGTTGGGGTGGAAACAGTGATGTTATAAGGTGGGCAACGACGAACTATTATGCTCACAAATTCTTTCCGGATATTGTGGATTCCGAATATGTCTATAAAGGACTTAATTACATTTTTGGCTGTCATCCTTACTCCAATATTTCTTTTGTTTCGGCAGTAGGAACGCGTTCCAAGAAGATTACTTATGGAAACAATCGTGCCGATTTCAGTTTTATTGCCGGAGGTGTTGTTCCCGGATTATTGATTTTAAAACCCGATTTCCCTGAAAATAAGGAAGATTGGCCGTTTCTTTGGGGAGAAAATGAAGTTACTGTAGGAATTTGTGCCGACTATATTTTCCTGTCGGCTGCTATTCAGCACTTATTGAGAGAAAAATAAATAAAGAAAAAGATGAATATTCATGAAGAAACCGGCTGAAAGATTATGTTGTTTATACCTTGTAAGGTTTGCTTTTCGAATAGCATGGGTCTTTTGTATGTGCCTGTTTTTTCCCGTGTTTGCTTTTGGGGAGGATTTGTCGGTGCCATCTCATGCTGAAGAAAGAGAACGCCTATGTCTTAACAAAGGATGGCGATTTTTTAAGTATGAGCCGGGCTCGATTGTCGATAGTTTGATATATGATGCTCGTCCAACGGTATTAGACGATAGGGACGATAAACCTGCCGACGCCCGCCCGACGGAAGCCGTAAAAGCAGAAGCTGCGCGTCAAGTACTCAAACCGTGGATTTTACCTACAGGAAATGCCTTCATTAAGAATCCACAAAAAAGATATATTCGTCCTCAAGGTGATCCGGGTATTGATTTTGCTTTTGTAAGACCGGATTTTGATGACAGTTCGTGGGAATGCGTGAATTTACCTCATGATTGGGCAATCAAAGGTCCTTTTTACGAGGGATGGGATGCGGAAGTGGGTGGCGGTATGGGGCGGCTGCCAAGTCCCGGAGTGGCATGGTATCGGAAAAAACTGGATATTCCGCTTTCCGATGCAGGTAAATCACTATTTTTGGATGTGGAAGGGGCAATGTCTTATGCCATGGTCTGGTTGAACGGCCATTTGGTTGGCGGATGGCCTTACGGGTATGCTTCCTGGCGTGTCGATTTAACTCCTTACGTCATACCCGGAGAAGAAAATCAATTGGCAATCCGTTTGGATAATCCACCGAATTCTTCCCGCTGGTATCCCGGTAGAGGAATTTATCGCAATGTTTGGTTGGTTAAAACGCATGCGGTTCATGTAGGACAATGGGGAACCATTGTAAAGGCTCGGGATGTGTCGAATTCTTCGGCAATCATCGATTTGGAAGTCGATATCGATAACGATTCAAAAGAGGATGCCAATATTAACGTAATTACGCATATTTTCCTTTTGAATGCAGATGGAAGCAGGGGAAATAAACCCGTTGCCACCTTTGTACCTTCGGAAATAACGATCAAACCAGGAGAAAGGATAAAAACACATCATAGCATCGAGCTGAAAGATCCGCTTTTGTGGGGACCACCGCCAACACAAAATCCCAACATGTATGTTGCCTCAACAGCGTTATTGCAGAATGATCGGGTTATCGATAAATACGATACCCCTTTTGGGATTCGTTCGATAACTTTAGATTCCGAAAAAGGTGTTTTCGTTAACGGAGAACACATCTTTATAAAAGGTGTAAATCTTCATCATGATCTTGGAGCATTGGGAGCAGCATTCAACGTTAGAGCAGCCGAGCGTCAACTGGAAATATTGCGCGAAATGGGATGCAATGCAATTCGTACAGCCCATAATCCGCCTGCGCCTGAGTTGCTGGAATTAACCGATCGGATGGGATTTCTTGTCATGGACGAGATTTTCGATTGTTGGAAATTGGGGAAAACACCATTGGATTTTCATCTGATTTTCCCGGATTGGCATGAACAGGATTTGCGTGCCATGATCCGGCGTGACCGAAACCATCCTTCGGTATTCATGTGGAGTTTTGGGAATGAGGTTGGCGAACAATATACCGGTGAAGAAGGGGCAGAAGTGGCAAAAAGACTTTACGATATTGTTAAAGACGAGGATCCTACACGTCCGGCAACAGCTTCCATGAATTTTGCCAAGCCTGATATGCCATTTCCACGTTGTATGGATGTGATAAGTTTGAATTATCAGGGTGAAGGCATTCGTAATGATTCGGCCTATGCCGGACTTAAAGGAATTAGCACACCACCACAGTTTTCTGCTTTTCACAATGCATTTCCCGATAAAGCCATTCTCAGTAGTGAAAATGCTGCCACAGTAAGTAGTAGAGGAACCTATTTATTCCCTGTATTTAATGGAATCAGTGCACCGGTAAAAGATGGACAAGGAGGAGACCCCGTCATCAGACAAGTGAGTGCCTACGAGCTTTACACGATGGAGTTTGGCTCTTCGCCCGACAAAGTGTTTGCTTCGGAAGATCGTCATCCTTATGTGGCCGGCGGATTCGTGTGGAGCGGATGGGATTATCTTGGAGAACCGACACCCTACTATTTGTCCCGAAGTTCTTATTGCGGCATCATCGATCTTGCGGGTTTCAAAAAAGATCGTTTTTATCTTTATCAATCGCGTTGGCGACCTGACCTGCCAATGGCGCACATTCTTCCGCACTGGACATGGTCTGAACGTGTGGGTATGGTTACACCGGTACATGTGTTTACTTCGGGAGACGAAGCCGAGTTGTTTTTGAACGGAAAATCTCTTGGACGAAAGAAGAAAGGGAAATATGAATATCGTTTACGGTGGGACGATGTAATATATACTCCTGGAGAATTAAGGGTAGTAGCCTATAAAAATGGCAGAAAATGGGCTGAGGACAGTGTAAAAACTGTGGGTGATGCCTATCGACTTGAATATGAAGCAGATCGATCGGAAATCAAAGCTGACGGTAACGATTTGTCTTTTGTGACGGTTCGTATAACGGACAAAGAAGGGCTACTTGTGCCCGGAGCGAATAATCTTGTCCGATTTGCCATTGAAGGTCCCGGTGAAATTATCGCCACCGATAATGGCGATGCAACCGATATGACGCCTTTCCCCGCTATAGAAAGGAAAGCTTTTAACGGCTTATGTCTTGTAATTGTACGATCGCAAGAAAATAAACCCGGAACAATCAAAATTACGGCAGAGTCCGAGGGTTTGGAATCGGCAGAGATCTATATTTATTCAAAGGAAGAGAAATAATGAAAACAAATTTGTTTTTTAGCGGATGCTTTTTCCTATGCTTTGTTACTCGAATTTTTTCACAAAATCCTTATCCCGATTTTCCTCCGGCAAATGTTACTGCTGAGCAGGATAGAGATCAAATGTTGTGGCAATTGGGACTTTCTTTTCCTCAACTTCCCGATAAGGTAACGCACTATAACGCGACGATATTACCTAAACTTCGTTTTGAGGGAAGTGATGTTTCTTTTAAACCGAAAGAAGAATCCAATCCCGAGGGGATATGGACATGGGCAACCGGTACCAGTTCAACTTCACAAGATGACTTCTGTGATGTAGTAACGGTAGCGCGAGCTGAGGATGGTCTGTGGAATAATTATATCCAGTCGTGGGAGCCCGGTGGAAGTTATTTTACGGGTTCTCAATTTTATCAGCCTTTAGCATTGCACGATTTGAACGGTATTACGGTTGAAAATTGGCATATTCGCAGGAACCAAATTTTTGAAGAAGTAAAGAAAATATGGGGTACTGTACCTCCTGCTGCCAACAATTTGAAAATTACCTGGGAGGTAGGTGATACGCTAATGGATACGGCCGATAACGGTATTCCTTATAAACAATATACCCTTACAGGCATCATCGATACTTCTCTTTATCCTGCTGTTCGAGACATACCGAAACTAGTCGGAATTTTACGCATTCCTGCTCATTCAAAAGGCAAGGTACCTATTATCATAACTTTTGCTTGGAATTTTGGCGAACGACATCCGGCTTCAATAGAAGAAGAGGTTTGGAATAATTTTTCACCTTTGGGTATTGGGACTTTGGCTTTTGATTATACGCAACTTCAACCCGACAATGGTAAGTATTTAACCGGTTATTTGATTGGTTTGGTTAATCGTGGGAATTGGCGTAAACCTTATGATTGGGGAACTTTGGTAGCTTGGTCGTGGGGTGTGAGTCGTTTTATCGATTATTTTGAATCGGATGCCAATAAAGATGTGGATGCTTCCAAAATAGGATTGACAGGGCATTCGCGATTGGGAAAGGCGACATTGGTAACAATGGCATACGAACCCCGTATATCTATTTCATTTCCTAGTTCTTCCGGTAGTTTGGGTGTGGTTCAAAGCAGGAGACATTGGGGACAGGATTTGTCGAACAGTTTGTGGGCTCAAGAATATCATTGGATGGCCGGCAATTTTATGTCCTATATGGGTGTAGATTCAAGTAGCTCGGATGGGTATATGCCCAGAAAAGTATTAAGAATGAAGGTTGATGGGGAATCTTTATTGGCTCTTTGTGCTCCACGTCCTATTTTCATTGGCTCAGGCGATTTTGTGGGTGATTCATGGGTAGATCCCTATGGACAGTATTTAAGCTGTGTTGCAGCTTCTTCTGTTTATGAATTACTGGGCAAAAAAGGAATTGTAATGAAGGATTCGATGTTATGGGACGATAAAAAAATACCCATGCCGTTAACCGATAAAGCCTATTTGGATGGAGATATCGGATATCGTCGTCATCGAGGAGGACATGTGGCGAGTCCGAATTACCCGGCTTTCGCGGCTTTTGTCGGTAAATATTGGGACAGTATTGTAGAACATTAAGCCGGATTTTAACGATTCTTCGTTTTTTATCTTTTAGAATATTGCTTACCATGAGGATGGATTCATTTCTTTCCAAACACCGTGATCAATTTGCTTTAATAACATAACTGTTAAGTGGTTATAAATAGAGATTGTTTTTGTTTTAATTCCCCTGTGTATTTAATCTTAAATTATTGGTAACATTTTTTTTTCTTGATGTAACCCTTAACAAAAAGAAGGTAACATTTGAGCAAAAGCCATCTATTGTATTCGTTTATATTTGTCACGCATTTATATTTTTAAATTGTTAAAACAAAGAAGAGTGTAGTTGTTTGAAAAAAATATGTAACGAAAGGAAATAACTGAAGTTGAGTGATGAGATGTTTTTTTAAAAACAACCTTGTAAAACCTGACAAATAAGAATTTAAAACAATTAGAAGTAACCATCCAATAAAATCTCGTTAAATATGAATCGCGTCTTCGTATTATTATTTATAATCCTTGCCTTTATTACCCATGGCAGTGCTCAGTCGTATCTAAAAACCGACATTGGAATCAAAACTTCCATAAATAACACCGATTATGAAATTCAATTTTTCAGTCCCTCGATTGTAAGAGTTATAAAATGGCCAGAGGAATCATGCTTTACCAAAAAAAGTCTTTCCGTTATTAAAAAGCCTCAAAGAACAGAATTTAATATCAACCTTGCAGGTAAAAACTTAATTCTGAAAAGCGACGAATTGGTAGTCATTCTAAACATGAACAATGGAACTGTTTCATTCGAAACCCCAACAGGTCAACAGCTTCTGAATGAAAAAGAAGCAAGCACCGAATTCACAGAATTTAACGATGCCGGGAATAAAACATACAGCGTTTCCCAATCATTTGCACTGGAAAAGGATGAAGCCATTTATGGTTTAGGTATCCTGCAAAACGGGAAAATGATTCAACGCGACCTCGAGATACACATGGTGCAAAATAACACGCAGGACTTTGTTCCCTTTTTCCAGTCGACCAAGGGATATGGCTTGTTCTGGGATAACTATTCACCTACGACATTCAGCGATAACAAAGAACAAACAACATTTAGTTCGGAGGTTGGCGATGGCATCGACTATTATTTTATGTACGGTGAAAATTCCGATGGCGTGGTTGCCTGTATGCGCGAATTAACCGGGCAGGTCCCCATGTTCCCGTTGTGGACTTATGGTTATTGGCAAAGCAGGGAACGCTACAAAAGTCAGGATGAAACGGTAGGTGTTGTTCGCAAATATCGTGAGCTGGGTGTTCCTCTGGATGGCATTATCCAGGACTGGCGTTATTGGGGCAATAATTACCTCTGGAACGCCATGGAATTTCTTAATGAAGAATTCTACGATCCGCAAAAGATGGTCAACGATGTGCATAAAATGAATGCACACATAATTATTTCAATCTGGAATTCATTTGGGCCTCATACCAAACCCTATCGCGAACTGGACAGCATCAATGCTCTTTTCGATTTTAAAACCTGGCCTGAATCGGGTTCTTTCAAATGGCCACCCAACCCCGATTATCCTTCAGGAGTGCGGGTTTACGATGCATACAATCCGGCGGCACGCGATATTTATTGGAAGTACCTGAATGCAGGAATTTTCTCATTGGGCATGGACGGATGGTGGATCGACTCCTCCGAACCTGATCATTTCGACCCGAAACCTTCCGATTTTGACAACCGGACCTATCTTGGCTCGTTCCGTAAAGTACGCAATGCCTACCCATTAATGACGGTGGGTGGTGTATACAAACATCAGCGCGAAATTACTTCTGATAAACGTGTTTTTATCCTAACCCGCTCGGTATTTGCCGGTCAGCAGCGCTATGGATCCAATATCTGGTCGGGCGACGTCGTAGCTTCGTGGGATGCTTTACGCAAGCAGATATCCGGTGGTTTAAATTTATCACTGTGTGGTGTTCCTCATTACAATAGTGACATTGGCGGTTTCTTCCTTTGGGATTTTCAAAATCCACTGCAAAATGCTGATTACCGTGAATTGTATGCCCGGTGGATTCAGTTTGGCGCTTTTTGCCCCATGATGCGCTCACATGGTGCAGATGCCCCGCGCGAAATATACCAATTTGGAGAAAAAGGCGAACCCGTCTACGATGCTATCGAAAAATACATCAAACTGCGCTACAGTTTATTGCCTTATATATATTCCACTTCATGGGATGTGACCGAAAACCACTCGAGCATGATGCGTGCCCTGGTAATGGATTTTTCTTCCGACAAAAAAGTGCTCAACATTGACGATCAGTACATGTTTGGCAAGTCCATCCTGGTTTGCCCGGTAACCGAAAGGATGTATAATCAAAATGGACAGGCAGATTTTAGCACGGTCAAAGAACGAGAGCTATACTTGCCAGCCGGCACTAGGTGGATTGACTTTTGGACAGGAGAGATGCTGGAAGGTGGACAAATCATCACAAGGGAAACACCACTTGACATCATGCCTTTATATGTCAAAGCAGGTTCCATAATTCCTATTGGCCCGGATGTTCAATATGCCGAAGAGAAACCCTGGGACAACCTTGAAATCAGGATTTACGAAGGTGCTGATGGCGAATTCACTCTTTATGAAGATGAAAATGACAATTACAACTATGAGAAAGGTTTATACTCAACCATAACATTTAACTGGAACGATGGAAGTAAAACCCTGACCATAAGCGATCGGGAAGGCTCTTTCCCAGGAATGCTGGCTGAGCGAAAATTTAATATTCTAATCGTCAAACCGGGCAAAATGAACAAAATGGATGCAGAAAAGTACGACAAAACGATAATATATAAGGGTAAGAGAGTCAACGTTAAACTATAAAAACAAAACAAAGATGAAAATAACAAAATTAGAATTAGCTATTGTTGTATTTTTGTGTTTTTTAACGTCTTACAACTCATCGCAAGCTCAGGATCAACTTTACAAAAATACTTTTCCACTTTCAGACGTAACATTACTTGATGGGCCATTTAAGCATGCCCGCGATTTGAACATCAAGGTGCTTCTGCAATACAATGTTGACCGATTACTGGCTCCCTACCGCAAGGTAGCCGGGTTGCCCCAAAAGGCCGAAAGTTATCCCAACTGGTCAGGCCTCGATGGTCATATTGCCGGGCATTACTTGTCGGCCATGGCCATGAACTACGCGGCCACCGGCAATAAAGAGTGCAGGAAACGTATGGAATATATGCTTTCGGAACTTAAAGAATGCCAGGAAGCAAATAACATTAATAATTCGGATTGGGGCGTTGGCTATGTGGGAGGTTTCCCTAACAGCAATAATTTATGGCCGGCTTTCAAAAAGGGCGATTTCAGTATCTATAATTCTGCATGGGCGCCTTTTTACAACCTGCATAAAATGTATGCCGGACTCAGAGATGCCTGGTTGTATGGTGACAACGACACGGCCAGAGATATGTTCTTGAAATTCTGCGATTGGGGCATCAGCATCACATCAGACCTCAGCGATAAACAAATGGAGACAATACTGAACATGGAACACGGCGGCATGAACGAAATATTTGCCGATGCCTATCAAATGACAGGTGATGAAAAATACCTGACTGCCGCAAAAAGGTTTTCGCACAAAAAGTTGCTGAACCCTTTGTCAAAAAAGATCGACAACCTCGACAACAAGCACGCCAACACGCAGATACCAAAATTTATTGGTTTCGCGAGGATAGCAGAGCTCAGTGGCAATGAAAAATACGAAAAAGCCGCCCGCTTTTCCTGGGAAACAATTACAGAAAACCGGTCCCTGGCTTTTGGGGGCAACAGTCGAAGGGAACATTTCCCCAGCGCTGAATCATGTAGAGATTATATCAACGATGTGGATGGTCCCGAGTCATGTAACTCTTACAACATGTTGAAATTGACTGAAGACTTGTTCCGTATGCAGCCATCGGCAAATTATGCCGATTATTACGAGCGCACCCTCTTCAACCACATTCTTTCAACCCAACATCCGGAACATGGTGGCTATGTTTATTTTACATCTGCACGCCCTCGTCACTACAGGGTTTATTCTACTCCCAACAATGCTATGTGGTGTTGCGTAGGCACAGGAATGGAAAATCATAGCAAATACAACCAGTTCATTTACACTCATTCTGGTGATTCATTGTTTCTTAATTTATTTATTGCTTCAGAATTGAACTGGAAAGATAAAAAAGTAAGCATCAAACAGGAAACGAATTTTCCTTACGAAGAACAAACAAAACTTACGGTAACAAAAGGGACATCAAACTTTAAATTGATGGTTCGGTATCCCGGTTGGATAAAGGAAGACTCGTTGAAAATATCAGTAAACGGTAAAGCGGTGCACTATTCCGCCCTTCCTTCATCTTATATCTGTATCGACAGAAACTGGGAAAAAGGAGATGTGGTGGAAATAGAATTGCCCATGCATAACACCATTGAGCGTTTGCCCAATGTGCCCGATTACATCGCTTTTATGCATGGCCCCGTTTTGCTTGGCGCCAAAACAGGAACAAACGATCTGCAAGGGTTGCTGGCCGGCGATGGACGTTGGGATCAATACCCGGGAGGGGAAATGTTGCCAATTGACAAAGCGCCAATACTCGTGGAAGATGATATTGAGAATATTGCCAAAAAATTGGTACCTGTGAAGGATGAACCATTAACTTTTACGCTTGACGTGAAAATGATAAATCCTATTGATGTAAAACTCGAACCTTTTTTCGGTATTCACGATGCCAGGTATATGATTTACTGGCTGGCACTTACAAACGATGGGTATCAGTCGTACCTGGATTCTTTAACAGCAATCGAAAATGAAAGGATAGCGCTCGAAAAGCGCACGATTGACTTTGTGGCCACCGGCGAACAACAATCTGAGACCGACCACGATATGCAAAATAAAAATTCAGGTTCGGGAAACACGCATAATGAGTTTTACCGTGACGCAAGCCGGGGAGGCTATTTTAGCTACGAAATGAAAACAAATTCCGAAACAGACCTAGCACTTTATGTACGCTATTGGGGTGCCGAATGGGGAGGCCGCAAATTTGATATTTACATTGATGATGAAAAGCTTTTGACCGAAGATAATACCGGACGATGGAATCAATCAAGGTTTTTTAATGTGGAGTATGATATTCCCAACTCAATGGTCAAGGGAAAGAGTGAAATCAGAGTTAAATTTCAGGCATTACAAGGAAATACTGCCGGGGCAGTTTACTTTATCCGTCTGGTAAAAAAGAAAGAACATGAATAATTTTAGATACCTTATTGGTTGTTTACTGGCATTATTGATTAATGCCAACATTTTTGATGAACAAAAAAAAATAAGAAAATGAGAAAAATATTCTTTATTATAGGAATCATTGCAACTACCTTCATTGGTCACTCGCAGAAACCAATCATTCAAACCAAATACACCGCCGATCCGGCACCCATGGTACACAACGACACATTGTTCCTTTACACCAGCCATGATGAAGACGATGCAATGGGCTTTAAAATGAAAGATTGGTTGCTCTATTATTCGACCGACATGGTAAACTGGACTGAATATGGGGTAGTAGCATCATTAGACAACTTTAAATGGGTTCCGTACGACAATGGTGCATGGGCAGCGCAATGTATTGAACGCAACGGGAAATTTTACCTCTATTGTCCTATGCCGGGAGGAGTTGGTATAGGGGTTTTGGTAGCAGATAGCCCTTACGGCCCATTCAAAGATCCGCTCGGAGAACCTCTTATTAAACAGGGCCATCACGACATCGATCCTACCATTTTGATTGACGATGACGGGCAAGCGTACATGTACTGGGGAAATCCCAAATTATATTACGTGAAGCTGAACGAGGACATGATTTCCTATTCGGGCGAAATCATACAAGAGCCCACAACACCCGAAAATTATCAGGAAGGCCCATGGGTTTGGAAACACAAGGGGCATTACTACATGGCCTATGCCACCACCTGTTGCCCTGAGGGAATTGGATATGCCATGAGCGACTCTCCGACAGGCCCATGGGAATACAAGGGTATGATTATCGATGCTTCGGAAAAGACTAGAGGCAATCATCCGGGAATTGTTCAATACAAAGGAAAATGGTATTGTTTTGGACACAGTTACGACCTGTTGAAAAAAACTACATCAAAATTCTATGAACGCCGCTCGGTTGATATGGATGAAATGGTGTACAATCCCGACGGAACCATCCAAAACAGGCAATACTGGTCAGTTGAAGGACCTGAACAAGTTGAACCCCTGAATCCTTTCATACGTGTTGAAGCAGAAACAATGGCTTGGAGCGAAGGAGTAAAGACCAGGTTTGAAACAGAGTGGGAAGGAGATTTCGATTGGGACAGAGGGAAAAAAATTGCCGACCGTTTATTTGTAACGGATATAAATCATGGGGATTACATAAAAGTCAAGGGCGTTGATTTTTCCGATGGTGCTGAATCGGTTGAAGTGAGTGTATCTCCTATTTACGGAGGTAAAATTGAAATACGTGCCGATAAAATTAACGGGCCGGTCATCGCAACGGTGGATGTAAATATCACACGTCAGGCAGGTATCTGGAGTACATTTACAGCACCGGTAAACGACATCACGGGAATTCATGATGTGTACTTTGTTTTCAAGGGTGAAAAAGACTTATTTTATTTTGACTGGTGGCAGTTTTATCCTGCAAGGGAGTCAGAAGAATAGAAAGAATCCATTCAATAAATAATGCCAAAGGCAAGCAACTATCAGGGAATCGCTTATTTGATTTTGAACTGATAAAATTTAAAGTATTTTAATGTAAAAAAACAAACAACCATGAATATCAACAAGTTATTACTTCCTCTTTTCAGTCTGGGCATATGCATTTCAAGCATTGCACAAAACCCCATTGTACAAACATATTACACCGCCGATCCCGCGCCTATGGTGCATAATGGTAAAGTTTACGTTTATACATCCCATGACGAGGACACAACAGTCAACAATTTCTTTACCATGTACGACTGGCGGTGTTATTCGTCAGATGATATGGTAAACTGGACCGACCATGGAGCAGTTGCCTCTTTAAAGAACTTTGACTGGCTCGACAAGACAAGTGGAGCATGGGCTCCGCAATGCATTGAACGAAACGATCGGTTTTACTTGTATGTGCCCATTCATGGTGAAGGAATTTCCGTACTTGTAAGCGATTCGCCGACCGGTCCGTTTCATGACCCTTTGGGACACAGATTAATTGTTGACAGTGAGGATGTCTGGACCGACATCGATCCCACGGTTTTTATTGATGACGATGAACAGGCTTATTTGTATTGGGGAAATCCGTCACTCTTTTATGTGAAACTCAACGAAGATATGATTTCGTACGACCGTACCATTGGTAAGAAAGGAATTGTCGCTGTGGAAATGAATGCAGAGTCGTTTGGAGAAAATAAAGCTAAAGACGGGAAACACCTTACCAATTACACCGAAGGCCCATGGTTTTATAAACGAAACGATATATACTACCTGGTTTATGCCGCCGGAGGTATTCCCGAGTACATTGCCTATTCCACCGCTCCTACTGCTGAGGGGCCTTGGACATACCGGGGCTACATTATGGAAAGAGCGCCTCACTTGGCTTTTACCAATCATCCGGGAATCGTTGATTTTAAAGGAAATTCCTATTTCTTCTACCACGACCAGGCTTTATCGAGTGGCGAAGGCTTTAAGCGTTCGGTAAGTGTAGAACAGTTCGAATATAATAAAGACGGTTCTATTCCCCTTATTACGCCTACAAAAGAAGGAGTAAAAGAAAGTGTTGCGAACCTGAACCCCTTTCAAAGAGTGGAAGCAGAAACCATCGCATGGTCGGAAGGCCTGAAAACCGCTTCCAATGATAAAACAGGTGTTTATGTTACCAAAGTTGACAACGGTGATTTCATTAAAGTCCGTAGTGTTGATTTCGAAAAAGGAGCCGAAAAATTCAAAGTCAGAGCGGAACCACTGAACGGAGGGAAAATTGAAATTCGACTGGATTCCATAAGTGGCCCGCTTTTAGGAGTTTGCGAAATAACAAAGACAGATCGTGACAGTAACTGGCAAACATTCACCACCAAGACAGATAAACACAAAGGTGTTCACGACTTGTTTTTTGTTTTTAAAGGTGATGAAGGAGAATTATTTAATCTTGATTATTGGGAGTTTATCAGATAATTAGTGTCTGTTTATAATTCTCTAATATCTAAAAATCCAACCATCAATCCTTAAAAATTATGAAATATTTCAGCCTACTTATTGTTGTTTTTCTCATTTTTACAGGATGCAAGAAAGAGTTTAATTACAGACAGGTGTCGAAGGGAATAAACATTGATTTACCCGAAGGGACTCTTGGTATATATCCGGCATCCGACAATGCAGTAAGAATTAAACTATTTAAAGAAGAAGAACCGGAAATTCCCGAATTTATCTTCACTTCCGGTACTGCTACTCCTGATTTCCAGACAGTAGAAACATCATCTGAATTAACTATCAAACTTAAAGATATTCAGATTATTGTAGATAAAAATACAGGTCGTTTATCTTATGCTTCTCCTACAGGAGAAATTTTTCTGCAGGAAAAAGCCGGTTCAAGGAAACTAATTCCTGATTCGGTGGAGGGAGAACCTTGCTTCATAGCAGAGCAAAGCTTTGAGTCACCCGAAAATGAGTTGATATTTGGCCTTGGACAGTTTCAGGACGGTCACTATAATCTGAAGGGAGTTACCAGGCGATTGACGCAGGTCAACTCTCAAATAGCTATCCCTTTTATCTATTCCAACAAAGGCTATGGATTGTTATGGCATCAGTATGGACTTACCGATTATAATCCGGCAGATAATTTTATTGAATTAAAAAAACAAAAACAACCGGCCGGAGATGAAGAATTGATTGAAGTAACAACAACTGCAGGGACACAAAGAGTATCTCAAAATCAAACCCTTTACACGGGGCAATTCAGTGTTCCGGAGGATGGAGAATACTCTGTGTTCCTGGACCTAGGCGATATGGGGAATCGTTATTATGTGGTTATAGATGGTATGCCTTACATTGATCAGACCAATATATGGCTTCCTCCCACTGTGGGAACAATTGCAAACCTTGAAAAAGGAGAACACAATGTGCAGGTAATTTGCAAGTCTGACAACAAGCCCAAATTATCGTGGAAACTTAATGATAATTTCACCACCTTCAGATCGCCCAACGCCAAAAAACTGGATTATCTGGTCTTTTACGGCCCCTCAGCCGACAAAGTTATCTCTTCGTACCGTAATTTGTCAGGAAATGCTCCCATGTTCCCCAAATGGGCTTATGGATTTTGGCAATGCCGCGAACGTTATACTTCCGGTAAGCAACTCGTGGAAACGGTCAAAGAATTCCGTAAGAGAAAACTACCTATGGATGTCATTGTACAGGATTGGCAATACTGGGGAAACAAAGGTTGGGGAGTTCCACAGTTCGATGAAGAAAATTACCCCGATCCGTCGGGTTTCATCGGCGATATTCATGAAATGAATGCCCATTTCTGTATTTCCATCTGGTCAAACCCCGATAAAAATTCAGAATTGGGGCGGGAGTTTGTTAAGCGAAATCTCTTTATTCCCGACAGTGAGTGGTTAGATTATTTTAATCCGGAAACCAGACAAGAGTACTGGAATACCTTGAAAGAAAATCTATTTGTTCATGGGGTAGATGCCTGGTGGATGGATGCTGTAGAACCGGAAAATGATGCTCTGGAAGGAAAACAGACACATCTGGGATTAGGTAATTTCTATCGTTTAACTTATCCGTTAATGGTTAGCAAAGCTGTTTATGAAGGTCAACGCAATACGACCTCCGACAAAAGAGTTTGTATCCTTACCCGCTCGGCCTTTTCCGGTCAGCAGAAATATGGCGTAATCAATTGGTCGGGCGATATTGGTGGCACCTGGGATGGTTACAGGCGGCAAATCATAGCCGGGTTAAACTACACTATCACGGGATTGCCCTACTGGACTTCTGATATTGGCGGCTTTTTTCGCCCTGGCCCATCACAATATACGGATGAAAGATATCATGAATTACTCACCAGATGGTTTCAATGGGGGACTTTTTGCCCGATTTTCCGTGTGCATGGTTACCAGTCGGAGACAGAACCATGGAAATACGGTCCGACTGTTGAAGCCAACATGCGAAAAATGTTGAATTTACGATACCGTCTCATCCCCTATATATACTCCGAAGCTTGGAACATCACCAAAAATGGTTCAACCATGATGCGTCCCCTAGTGATGGATTTCAGAGAAGATGCAGAAGCTGTAAATCACCAATATCAATATATGTTTGGTAAGAGTTTTCTGGTAGCCCCTGTTACTCAACCAGACGTTTTAAAGAAAAAGGTTTATTTGCCAGAAATAACAAGCTGGTATGACTTTTGGACCGGCAAACATTTTAATGGCGGACAAACCATTAATACCAATGCCCCTATGGATCAAATTCCGCTTTTCGTTAAAGCCGGATCTATCGTACCAATGGACAAAATATCACAATACACCGGAGAAAGCAATGCAGACTCGTTGGAAATCAGAATTTACAAAGGAGCCGACGGAAACTTTAACCTTTACGAGGATGAAGGAGACAACTACAACTACGAACACGGAAAATTTTCAGTCATCCCCTTCGAATACAATGAACAAAATCAAACCCTTACCATTGGTGATCAGGAAGGCAAGTACCTGGGATATTTAAAGACAAGGGTATTCAACATTGTCGTGGTAGACGAAAATTCCGGTATGGGTATAGCCTGGCAGGAAAAAGGGAAAATGGTTCCTTATAACGGAACGAAAACTGAAATCAAATTATAAATCGGCATCCCCCTCGATTCCAATCGAGGGGCAGTAACAGTGGTTTAAATAAAAACAACTTAAAAATGAAACTCAAATACATAGCGTTAATCATTTTAGGTTTTGTCCTTACACAGGCATACGCAAAAAAAGAACCGGAAAGGAAAAACCTAAAACCACGAATTGTAGTGCTTACCGACATCGCTCCTAACGATATTGAACCCGATGATATGCAGTCTATGATTCGATTGCTTGTCCATGCCGATCAATTTGAGATTGAAGCACTCATTGCCACCACGGGTTGGAACAATAATGGCGGTAATGAACGTATTGATCTTATTCATGATGCGTTAGATGCTTATGAAAAAGATCTGTCAAATCTAAAAAAAAGGTCGGGGCAGAAAGATTTTGCGGCCGATGAATCAAAGCAGCATATAGGTTACTGGCCTACTCCCGATTATTTGCGATCACGAACTGTGATGGGAAGCACAAAAATGGGAATGAAATCCATCGGTAAAGGAAACGATTCTGAAGGAAGCAACCTGATCATTGACCTGGCTGATGAAAATGACGATCGCCCAATCTGGATAACAGTTTGGGGTGGTGGCAATACATTTGCCCAGTCCGTCTGGTGCGTTCAACAAGAACGGTCGCCGGAAGAGCTAAAGACTTTTTTACGCAAATTTCGCATTTATACAATTGCCGACCAGGATCGTCCATGGTCGCGAGGTGACACAATAAATTATGCCAACAGTTCGCATCAATGGATGAGAAAATTTGATCAGGATTTGTTGTTTCTTTGGGATGAATGTGCATGGAAACATCAAAACGGAACAGGCAAGAATAATTGGGATCAATACGCCCGACATATCCAGGATCATGGTAACCTCGGTGCGTTATACCCTAAATATAAATATGGTGTTGAAGGAGATACGCCCTCATTTATGCACGTCATTCCGAATGGATTATCTGACCCGGATGTTCCAACGCAAATTAGCTGGAGTGGCTATTTTGAGTTTGACTTAGGGCGTGACAGCCTGACTCGCTCTTACACCAATTATACAGGTAAACCTTATGACATTTGCGCAAAATATTTTTCGTATTTCTATCCAGCTATTTTTAACAATTTCGCCGCTCGCATGGATTGGGCCAAAGCAGGAAATGGTAACCGTAATCCGGTTGTAATTATTAACAGGGATACAGGCATCAATCCCATTGAGATAAATTGCAAAACAGGGGAAAAGATAAGACTTAATGCTTCAAAAACGTTCGATCCGGATGGCGATCAACTAAGCTATAAATGGTGGGTAATACCTGAGGCGGGAACCTATTCCGGGGATATTAAAATTTCAAATAGTGAATCCAGTATTGCCACAGTTCATGTCCCATCTGATTCTGGCGGCAAGAAATTTCATATCATTTGTGAGGTAACCGATAATGGGACTCATAATCTGACCAGCTATCGAAGGATAATCTTTGAACCTGAATAAAAATACCCCAAACCTCAGTGGATTTAAACCGATTCTTACATGGGAAAAAGTGGGAACCGATTGGTCCGTCGCTTAAAATGGCTTACACCATTCCTCATTTCATGGGATACCGTTTCGGTTTGTTCAATTACGCCACACAAAACACGGGTGGATATGCCGATTTCGACTGGTTCAGAGTCCAAATGGATTTATAAGTAAATACTATAAAAGAACAGAATATTATGACGAATCATAAGTTAATAAAATTAATAATGTGAAGGATGAAAAAACCAATTTTATTTGTTATGTTCAGTTTGATATTGACAACTACGGTTGTTATAGGTCAAGAATCGTTTTTAAAACTTTGGTACGATCGTCCGGCTACACAATGGGTCGAAGCTCTACCCATTGGAAACGGGCGATTGGGAGCTATGGTCTTTGGTGACCCTTGCAATGAAATTATTCAGCTGAACGAAAATACTGTTTGGGCAGGGCAACCGAACCGTAATGATAACCCGGAGGCAAAGGCTGCTTTGCCGGAAGTCAGAGAATTGATATTCGAAGGTAAATACAAAGAAGCTCAGAATTTGGTAGATGAGAAATTTATCAGTAAAACTTCTCATGGTATGCCTTATCAAACAGTTGGTAACCTCGAATTATTCTTTCCCGGGCATGAAAATTATTCGGATTATTACAGGGAACTTGACCTTGAAAAAGCTTTGACGACATCTCGTTATCGGGTAAACGGAATAAATTACACTACAGAAGTTTTTGCTTCTTATCCCGATCAAGTAATTATTGTCCGTATTTTTGGTGACAAAACCGGAGTTGTCAATTTTTCTGCCACGATGACAAGACCTTCAAAGTCGAATATTACTACAAAAGGAAATGACGAACTTGTTTTATCGGGGATCACCAGCGATCATGAAACGGTAAAGGGCGCTGTACAATTTGCAACCCACATAAAAATTTTAACTCATGGTGGCTCCACTTCTACCAGTGAATCGTCTTTGCATGTGTTCGATGCTGATACTGCTACCATTTATATTTCGATTGCATCCAATTTTGTAAATTACAGTGATATTAGTGGAAACGCTTTTGAAAGAGCTAGTGCCTATCTTCAGCACGCTTTGAAAAAGGATTATAAGCAAATTATAGACGATCATATCAAAGACTACAGACAATACTTTAAACGAGTGAATCTAAATCTTGGCACAACAGATGCTATAAAAAATCCTATTGATGTGCGTCTCCAACAGTTTTCTGGAGGTAATGATCCCCAAATGGTTGCGTTGTATTTTCAATTTGGACGTTATCTGCTCATTTCTTCATCAAGGCCAGGTGGGCAGCCAGCCAACCTGCAGGGGATTTGGAATGATGAATTATTTCCACCATGGGATAGTAAATATACAGTTAATATAAATACCGAAATGAATTATTGGCCATCTGAAGTTACCAATCTTTCAGAAATGAATGAACCATTGGTGACAATGGTAAAGGAGCTTTCACAAACCGGGCAGAAAACTGCCAAGGATATGTATGGAATGCGAGGATGGGTGCTTCATCACAATACAGATATCTGGCGGATTAACGGTCCGGTTGACGGTGCGTTTTGGGGAATGTGGCCAATGGGTGGAGCATGGCTTTGTCAGCATTTGTTTGATAAATATGAGTACAACGGAAATAAAGATTACCTTGAATCGGTATATTCGGCGATGAAAGAGGCTTCTTTGTTTTTTCTCGATTTTTTGACAGAAGAACCCGAACATAAATGGCTTGTGGTATGTCCTTCTGTTTCCCCGGAAAATTCTCCAACCGTTCACCCCGAATTTTCCATATCCGCCGGCACAACGATGGATAATCAGTTGGTTTTCGATTTGTTTACAAAAACAATTAAAGCTGCTGAGATTCTTGGGAAAGATAAAGGATTGGTCAAGAAGATGAAGAATGCTTTAAAACGTTTGCCACCCATGCAAATTGGACAATGGGGACAATTGCAGGAATGGATGCATGACTGGGACAATCCAAACGATCACCACAGGCATGTTTCGCATCTCTATGGGTTATATCCCAGCAATCAAATTTCACTTTATCGAACACCGGAATTATTTTCGGCAGCACAAACATCATTAATTGCCCGTGGCGACGAGTCAACAGGGTGGTCTATGGGGTGGAAGGTTTGTTTGTGGGCACGTTTGCTAGATGGTAATCATGCCTATAAGCTTATTTCCGATCAATTAACGCCTGCTCTTCAACCTGATGGTAAGGAAAGAGGGGGGACTTATCCAAACCTTTTTGATGCTCACCCACCTTTTCAAATCGACGGTAATTTCGGTTGTACAACAGGCATCGCAGAAATGCTTCTTCAAAGTCATGATGGAGCGATTCATTTTTTGCCCGCCTTACCGGATGATTGGGATAAAGGTGAAGTTTCGGGATTGAGAACGCGAGGAGGTTTCGAAGTAAGTTTTAATTGGGAAAATGGAATGATTCAGAAAATTGAGATTAAATCGAAGCTGGGAGGAAATTGTCGCATCCGGGTTCCCAATGAAGTGATAATGGTTAATAGGAAGGGGTTGAAATCTGCATTCGGTATCAACCCTAATCCGTTTTTTGAAACACCAAAAATAAAAGCGCCTCTTGTTTCCAGCTCGGCAAATTTAAGTTTTATAACTCCTCCACCAACTCATTTATATGATTTTCCCACTAATGTAGGAGAGGTATACACGCTTATCATGAAAGAATGATTTTTTACATGGAATATTGTCTGGTAATATCTTTTAATTGAGGGCCTAATTTACAGAAGTTTATGATAAATATTCAATCATTAAAAAAATCAGCTGAAAGATAAAGATTATGTTACACACACCTTAGAAAACTCTTTTTTCGTATGGTATGCTTTTTTGCTCGAATTTTTTCACAAAATCCTTATCCCGATTTTCCTCCGGCAAATGTTACTGCTGAGCAGGATAGAAATCAAATGTTATGGAACGATAAAAAAATACCCATGCCGTTAACCGATAAACCCTATTTGGATGGAGATATCGGATATCGTCGACATCGAGGAGGACATGTGGCGAGTCAGAATTACCCGGCTTTCGCGGCTTTTGTCGGTAAATATTGGGACAGTATTGTAGAACATTAAGCCGGATTTTAACGATTCTTCGTTTTTTATCTTTTAGAATATTGCTTACCATGAGGATGGATTCATTTCTTTCCAAACACCGTGATCAATTTGCTTTAATAACATAACTGTTAAGTGGTTATAAATAGAGATTGTTTTTGTTTTAATTCCCCTGTGTATTTAATCTTAAATTATTGGTAACATTTTTTTTTCTTGATGTAACCCTTAACAAAAAGAAGGTAACATTTGAGCAAAAGCCATCTATTGTATTCGTTTATATTTGTCACGCATTTATATTTTTAAATTATTAAAACAAAGAAGAGTGTAGTTGTTTGAAAAAAATATGTAACGAAAGGAAATAATTGAAGTTGAGTAAAGGGATGCTTTTTAAAACAAAATGAAAAGAAGATTAATTTATTTTGGATTTTTAATACTAATTGCGTTGGGTGCTAAAGCTCAAAATGCGCCAACTTTTGTGGCTTTTTCAGATGAGGAAAATTCTTTTGGTTTGGTGACCCATGGAGAAACAATATTTTCTATTTTGGCGGATACTGCGGATTTTGAAGGCGTACAGCGTGCTTTGGCAAATTTACAATCCGATATTGAGGCGGTTACCGGTACTGAACCGTTGCTTGTGGCAAATTCTGAGACCAAAAATGTCAAGGTGATTGTCGGCACATGGGAAAAGAGCAAATATATTGACCAACTTGTCAACAAGGGGTTGATCAATTCAACCGATTTATCCGGCAAGCGGGAAAAATTCATCATTCAAACCGTACAACAACCCTTTGAAGGTATTGATGAAGCGCTGGTTATTGCGGGAAGCGACAAACGGGGAACCATTTATGGGATTTACGAGCTTTCGCGACAAATAGGTGTTTCGCCGTGGTATTATTGGGCGGATGTTCCTGCTCGCAAATCGAAAAATATTTATATAAAACGCGGAATTTATACTGCCGGAGAACCTGCCGTGGAGTATCGCGGCATCTTTATCAATGACGAGGAACCGGCATTGGGGAATTGGGTAAGAGCAACTTTCGGCGGATTTAACCATCTTTTTTATGAAAAAGTTTTTGAATTGATTTTGCGGCTGAAGGGAAATTTTCTTTGGCCGGCCATGTGGGGGAAAGCTTTTTATGACGATGATCCTCAAAATGCGGTGCTTGCAGACGAGATGGGTGTGGTGATCGGAACTTCGCATCACGAACCGATGGCACGTGCTCACGTGGAATGGAGCCGTTATGGTGAGGGGGATTGGAATTATCAAACCAATGCCGAAGTATTGAAAAAATTTTGGAGAGAAGGGTTCGAACGTGCCTATGGAACCGAATGTATCATTACGGTTGGTATGAGGGGCGATGGCGATGAACCGATGAGCGATGAAGCCAATATCCAATTGTTGGAAAAGATTATAGCCGATCAACGTGCCATTATTTCCGAAATTTCCGGTAAAGATGCTGCCGAAATTCCTCAGGTGTGGGCGCTTTATAAAGAGGTGCAGGATTATTACGATAAAGGAATGCGTGTTCCTGACGATGTAACATTGCTACTTTGCGACGATAACTGGGGAAATGTAAGAAAGCTGCCGTTACCGGATGCTCCGAAGCGAAAAGGCGGTTATGGCATGTATTATCACTTCGATTATGTGGGCGGTCCGCGCAATTACAAGTGGCTCAATACCGTGCAAATCGAGCGCACATGGGAGCAAATGCACTTGAGTTACGAAATGGGAGTAGATAAATTATGGATCGTGAATGTGGGAGATATCAAACCGTTGGAGTATCCCATCAGTTTTTTTCTCGATTTAGCATGGAATCCAAAGCAATTTACACCTTCGGGTCTGTATAAACATACCCTGGCGTGGTGCGAGAGTCAATTCGGCAAAAAATATGCTTTTCAGATAGCCGAGTTGATTGCGCTTTATACGAAATATAATGCCCGACGAAAACCGGAGTTACTCTCGGCCGATACGTATAGCCTTATCCACTATCAGGAAGCGGATAGGGTTGTTGCCGAATACCGGCGACTGGCAGAAAAAGCTGAAGAAATATATCGTGACCTACCTGAGGAGATGCACGATGCTTACGACCAACTGGTACTTTTCCCTATTCAGGCTTGTGCAAACCTTAACGAGATGTATGTTGCTGCCGGGAAAAACAGATTATATGCTGCTCAAGGTAGAAACGAAACCAATACGTGGGCAAATAAAGTAAAAGAACTTTTTGAACGGGATAGTCTCTTGACACTTCGTTATCATACCCAAATTGCTGACGGAAAATGGAATCATATGATGTCGCAAACCCATATTGGTTATACTTATTGGCAAGAGCCGAAAGTGCAGGTTATGCCGACGGTGAAAATGATTGATGTTCCTTTGAATGCCGATATGCGCCTTGCCGTGGAAGGATCGGAAAAGTTTTGTTCGAAAAATGGGGAAGAAATATCCTTGCCTGAATTTTGTTCATCGGCTTCTGTCCCTTACCATTATATCGAGATATTTAACGGCGGTCAAAAGTCGTTCAAATTTACTGCTTATCCGTCGGCCGATTGGGTGCAGGTTTCGCAGAAAAATGGGACAATCTCTACCTCGCAACGAATTTATGTTGCGATCGAGTGGGATAAACTGAAAGAAGGTGTGCATGTTGCCGATTTGAAAATTAGGGATGAAAAGGGGAAAACCTTTTTGGTAAAAATAACGGCAGAAAAATATGCTTTACCCGTTGTTGCAAGACCGGTCTTTGTCGAGAGCAACGGTCATGTTTCCATCGAAGCGCCTCATTTTTCTGCAGTGAAAAACAGTGATGCCCTGCGATGGGAAATCATTCAAAACCTGGGCAAAACTTCCGCTGCGGTGACTACTTTTCCGGTAAAGGCTGCACATGAGGCTTATGAAGATATGGCGTTGGAATATCATGTCTTCCTGACGGATACGGGAGACGTAAAACTCACCCTGTTTTTTTCTCCTACCCTCAATTATAACGAAAACAGAGGGTTACGCTACGCTGTTTCCATGGATGACGGTAAGGAACAAATCGTCAATTTCAATGGTCAATATACCGATCGGGAATGGGAACAGTGGGTAGCCAACAATGTCATTACTTCCACCACCGACCATTATATTTCGCAACCGGGTTTTCATACGATTCGATATCGGGTGTTGGATCCCGGTGTGGTTCTTCAGAAAGTACTGATTGATGCCGGTGGCGTGAAACCATCCTATTTGGGACCTCCGGAGAGTAAAAACATGTACGAAGAAAAGATTTTGAAGAATGATGAATAGAACTATCAGTTACAATGGTGAATAAAAAATATAAACAGATGCGCGAAATTATCCCTATTTTTATTTTCATATTGCTCCCTTTCATCTTACAGGCAGAGGATGGACACAGTCTTTGGCTGCGCGCCAATAATACAGCGCCGGTAGAGGTGATTTGTCCAAAAAAAACAGTCATATTGCACATTGCCGAACAAGAATTGCGGCAAGGATGGCAGGGAAAAGCAAATGAAAAAATAACGCTCATCGTCAAAAATGATAACTCGCTTAAAAACGATGGATTCCGACTCAGTAAAAATGGAATTCAAGCCAATACCGATCGAGGTATTTTATACGGAGTGTACGAAATGTTGCGCCGACAGCAAACCGGTCGACCGATCGACGAAGAAGTTTGCAATCCGTCTTACCAACGACGAATACTCAATCATTGGGACAATCTTGACGGAACTATTGAACGCGGTTATGCCGGACATTCCATTTTCTGGCGTAAAGGAGCAGATGCTTTTGTCGTTACCGAAACCGATAAACGATTGTGGCAGGAGTATGCCCGTGCCAATGCGTCAATAGGAATAAACGGTACGGTCCTCAACAACGTAAATGCTTCGCCTTCGATATTGACGGCCGATTATCTTCAAAGAACAAAAGCCATTGCGGATGTGCTGCGTCCGTATGGCATTACAACCTATCTTTCCATCAATTTTGCTTCACCTCAAGTAATTGGAGAATTAAATACAGCCGATCCATTAAATCCCGATGTGGTTAATTGGTGGGAAAAAAAGGTAAAAGAAATTTACGATCTGATTCCCGATTTTGGTGGTTTTCTGGTAAAGGCCAATAGCGAAGGACAACCAGGGCCACAGGATTTTGGTCGCACCCATGCCGATGGAGCGAACATGCTTGCCGATGCCCTTGCTCCTTTCGGAGGGATTGTCATGTGGCGTGCATTTGTGTATAATCCTTCTGACGAAGACAGGGCGAAACAGGCTTATTCGGAATTTATGCCGTTGGATGGTCAGTTTCGCGATAATGTAATCATTCAGGTGAAAAATGGCCCCATCGACTTTCAACCGCGAGAACCTTTCAGTCCGCTTTTCGGCGCAATGAAAAAAACTGCTGTTATGCCGGAGCTTCAAATCACCCAAGAATATCTTGGACAGTCGGTTCATCTGGTATTCTTGGCGACGATGTGGGAGGAATTTCTCAAGAGCGACACTTACCGGTTTGGCAAAGGAAGTACGGTTGCACGATGTACCGATGGCAGTATTTTTTCCCAAAAATATACAGCTATTGCGGGCGTAGCCAATATTGGATCAGATGTCAACTGGTGTGGGCATCATTTTGCGCAGGCCAACTGGTATGCTTTTGGACGTCTGGCGTGGAACAATTCCTTATTGAGTGAACAAATTGCCGACGAATGGATAAAGTTGACTTTCAGCGATAATTCGAGAGAAGGTGAAATTGCTGTTGAAAATTCTATTTATTCTCCCGATTGGCAAGTGAATTTTCTTCAACCGGTCAAACAAATGATGCTCAATAGTCGGGAAGCTGCTGTAAATTATATGATGCCTTTGGGTTTACACCATATTTTTGCAGCCGATCACCATTATGGTCCCGGACCATGGTGGGCACCTGAGGGTGTAAGAAAAGACTGGACACCACCTTACTATCATCAAGCAGATACCAACGGCATCGGGTTTGATCGTACAGCAAGCGGTAGTAATGCCGTGAATCAGTACCACGAACCCCTTCGATCCCTATTTTCCGATCCGAAAACTTGTCCTGATATCTATTTGCTGTGGTTTCACCATCTTTCCTGGAATCATATCGTGAAGAGTGGGCGTACCCTCTGGAACGAAATGTGTTATCGCTACGACATGGGTGTGCAGCAAGTACGTGAATTTCAGCAAATATGGGATGAGGTGGAATCGTACGTGGATGAGGAAAGATTTGTTCATGTTCAAAGCAAGCTTCGTGATCAGGCAATCAATGCTCAGGTTTGGAAAGATGCCTGTCTGTTGTATTTTCAACAGTTCAGCAAACTCCCCATTCCTGGCGATATAGAGCGTCCCGTGAATAATTTGAAAGATATCTTAAGCAAAGACAGGAAGAGAAAAAATCAATAAAATTAAAGCGGACATGATAAAGAATATTTTTTTACGGATTAGCTTGGGAATCGTGTTTAAAAGTAAACGATGCCGAGTGTTAATTGTTGTGTTTGCAACCGTACTACCGCTTTTTGCCCAATTAAAGTTGCCCAAACTGGTTAGCGATGGTATGATTTTGCAACGAGATGTAAAGCTTACTATTTGGGGATGGGCCGATCAAAATGAAACCATCACGATCGATTTTAAGGGGAAAAGTTACCAAACGGTTGCCGATTCTTCCGGCGAATGGCAATTGATGCTGCCGGAACAAAAAGCCGGCGGTCCTTACGAGATGCAGATAAAAGGTGAAAAAGAAGCAATTACGCTGCATAATATTTTGATTGGCGATGTGTGGTTTGCTTCCGGACAATCCAATATGGAGTTGCCAATGCGGCGGGTGGCTCCGATATACGAAGATGAAATTAAAACATCCGAATGTCCCTTTATCCGACATTTTTCCGTTCCTCAACGGTATAATTTCAAGCATCCTGAAAAAGATTTGGTATACGGTTCATGGGTTGCTGCCAACCCCGAAACCGTGCTCGATTTTTCTGCTGTGGCTTATTTTTTTGCCAAGGAGATGTATGAAAAATATAAGGTTCCGGTAGGTATTATTAATGCAAGTTTGGGAGGATCGCCTATCCAGTCGTGGATGAGCGAGGATGCCTTAAAGGAATTTCCCCAATATTACCAAGAAGCACAACAGTTTAAGAACGATGAGTTGATTCGGGAAATCGAAAAAAAAGACAGCATACGAATGGCGGAATGGTACGCCGCTCTTTGGAAAAACGACAAAGGTTTTCAAAAAGATTTACCATGGTTTTTACCCAATATTGACACCTCGGATTGGCTGACAATGGATATTCCGGGCTATTGGTTCGATAGGTATCCCGATATTCAAAACGGGTCGGTATGGTTTCGAAAAAAAGTGGAAATTCCCGGCCATTTGGCCGGCAAACAGGCTAAATTGATATTGGGAAGGATCATTGATGCCGATTCGGTTTATTTGAATGGTGAATTTGTAGGAACAACCGGCTATCAGTATCCGCCACGCAGATATGAAATTCCGGCTAATTTCTTGAAAGAAGGGGAAAACGAAATCGTTGTACGTGTGATTAGCAACATTGGGAAAGGTGGTTTTGTTCCCGATAAGTTGTATGCATTGATAATCGATAACGATACGATTGATTTAACCGGCGAATGGAAAATGAAACAAGGTGCAGAGATGCCGCCTCTTGCCGAACAAACTTTTGTCCGGTGGAAGCCGGTAGGACTGTATAATGCTATGGTTGCGCCGGTGACGAATTATCGTATCAAAGGTTTTCTTTGGTATCAGGGGGAATCAAATGCCGACAAACCCTATGAATATCGCTTTTTGCTCCCAAAACTGATTGAAAATTGGAGAGACGACCGGCGACAAGGTGATCTTCCTTTCCTTTTTGTACAATTACCCAATTATGGGCTTCCGGTAAGTGAACCCACTGAAAGCAATTGGGCATTGCTCAGGGAATCGCAATTGGTCACGTTTAAAAAAGTTCCCGTTACGGGTATGGCAGTCACCATAGATCTTGGCGAATGGAACGATATTCATCCTTTACGTAAAAAAGAAGTAGGGGAGAGGCTTGCCCTTTGGGCACAAAAAATAGCTTACGGAGAAAAAAATATCGTGTGTTCGGGTCCGATTTACGAGTCAATAGAGGTGAAAGGAAACGCGATTTGGTTGAAATTCAAGGAAATAGGCAGTGGGTTGGTTGCTAAAGATAATTTGCCGTTGAAAGAATTCGCTATTGCGGGACCGGACAGAAAGTTTGTTTGGGCTAATGCCGAAATAGTGGGCGACATGGTCAGAGTATGGAGCGATAAAGTTGCGAAACCTGTGGCAGTAAGGTATGCCTGGGCTGACAACCCCGCAAATGCCAATCTTTATAACAAAGAGGATTTGCCGGCTTCTCCTTTCAGAACGGATAATTGGTAAGTAAAAAAATGATTATTTAACTCTATAAAAAATGAAGTAATGAATACAGCTACACAAAAAGTGCCTTGGTATGAAAAAGTGGGATACAGCCTGGGAGATGGGGCTGCCAACCTTGTTTTCCAGATGACGATGATGTTTCAGCTGTTTTTTTATACCGACGTTTTCGGCATAAAAGCTTCTACAGCAGGAATGATTTTGTTGATCGCCCGTGTTTTCGATGCATTTGTTGATCCGGTAGTGGGAATTTTATCTGATCGGACCAACACGCGGTGGGGGAAATATCGTCCGTGGATATTATGGACAGCGTTGCCTTTTGCCATCTTTTTTGTTTTGGCCTTTACAACACCCGATTTTTCCGAACGTGGAAAGATTATGTATGCAGGGATTACGTATGTTTTGTTGATGACGATTTACTCGTTTAACAATACACCATATTCTTCATTAGGTGGTGTAATGACCGGCGATATCAAAGAACGCACGAGTATATCCACTTATCGTTTTGTGGCTGCGACCATAGCCACTTTCGTCGTACAGGGACTAACATTACCTTTGGTATCTAAATTCGGGCAAGGCGATCCGCGAAGAGGTTGGTTGTTGACTGTTTCCCTTTTTGCAGTCATTGTGGTTGTTCTGTTTGTGATCACGTTTTTCACCACTAAAGAACGTATTGAGCCTCCTGTGAACCAAAAAACGTCGGTAAAGCAAGACTTTAAAGATATTATCAGTAACAGACCATGGAAGGCAATGTTTGTGCTTACCTTGTTTTTGTTCATTACCCTGGCTATGTGGGGGAGTAGTATGTCTTATTATTTTAATTATGTGGTGGACAAAGATGCTCTTTTTGGGTTTTTGAGTAAGTTCGGGTTAATAAGTGAAGTGGGAAAGACATATGGTGCAGGACATCGGTTTTTGGATGCTTTCGGGCTGATAGCATATCATACCGGAGATGTTTTTGCCGTTGGCTTTAGTTTGTTTAATATGGTTGGACAAGTCATTACCTTATTGGGGGTGATTTTGTTATCCCGATTTCTTTCCAATATTTTCGGCAAGCGGAATGTGTTTATCGTCTGTTTGGCGCTAACTGCAGTGTTTACTTCGCTTTTTTATGTAGTTTCTCCTACAAATATTGAATCGATTTTTGTAATTAATATCCTAAAAAGCCTTGCTTATGCACCAACTATCCCTCTGCTTTGGGCAATGATGGGCGACGTGGCCGATTATTCCGAATGGGTGAATCACCGTCGTGCAACGGGTTTTGTTTTTGCCGGAATCGTTTTTGCGTTGAAGGCAGGTCTTGGCGTTGGTGGTGCCATTTGCGGTTCCATTATTGATGCATTTGGATTTGTACCTAATCAAATTCAAACTGATTCTGCTGTTTTTGGTATTAAACTGTCGGCAAGTCTTATTCCTGCATTTACTTTTTTTATTGGGGTGTGTGCGCTCTTTTTCTATCCAATTTCCAAAAAAATGAATGAACGTATTCAAGCAGAATTGGAAGAAAGAAGAAAAAATATTTTGTAATTATTCTATTTATGTTTTAAAAAGTTAAATTATGTTTTTATGAGAATTAGATCATTTAATTTTACAGTGGTATTCCTTTTTGTTGTTTTGCTATCGAATTGTCAAACAAATAGGAATGAATCCGAAATGACACTTAAAGAGGCTTTAAAAGGGAAGTTTTTAATAGGTGTCGCTCTTAATGCCGATCAAATCACCGGTAGGGATACAGCCGGAATCAGGGTTGTACAGCAGCATTTCAACTCGATTGTGGCAGAAAATTGTATGAAAAGCGAATCTCTTCAGCCGCAGGAAGGGAAATTCGATTTTTCGTTGGCCGATCAATTTGTTGATTTTGGACAAGAAAACGATATGTTTATTGTTGGACATACACTCATCTGGCATTCTCAGACTCCTGCATGGTTTTTTGTGGATGAAAACGGCAATGATGTTTCTCGGGAAGTGTTGATTGAACGAATGAAAAACCATATTACCACGGTTGTTGGGCGATACAAAGGACGTATACACGGTTGGGATGTGGTAAATGAAGCTATTGAAGATGACGGTTCTTTTAGGAAAAGCAAATTTTATCAGATTATCGGTGAAGATTTTATCCGATTGGCTTTTGAGTTTGCTCATGAAGCCGATCCCGATGCCGAGTTGTATTATAACGATTTTTCGATGGCTAAAAATGAAAAACGCGAAGGCGTTATAAAAATGGTAAGGAATCTTCAATCACAGGGAGTGAAGATTGATGGTATCGGTATGCAGGGACACATGACCATGGATTTTCCGGCGATTGAGGATTTTGAAGAAAGTTTGTTGGCTTTTGCCGATTTGGGGGTCAAAGTGATGATTACCGAATTCGACCTTTCAGCATTGCCTTCACCAAAAAGAGATGTCGGGGCCGACCTTTCTCTGGATTATACGTACAATAAAAGTTTGAATCCTTATCCGGACGGTTTACCCGCAGATGTGTATGAGAAATGGCATAACCGTTGCCTCGATTTTTTCCGCCTTTTTCTCAACCACCACGATAAAATAGACAGGGTAACGGTTTGGGGAGTGAACGATGGACAATCGTGGAGAAATTATTGGCCGGTCGGAGGAAGAACCGATTATCCATTGTTGTTTGACCGAAATTATCAACCCAAGCCTATTGTTGAGGCAATTATTCAAGAAGCAATATCAATCAACTGATTATTGAGATAAATTAAATCAAATAAAAAAGAACAAAAAAATGGCAAAAATGAGATATTTAGTAAAAGATTTATATACGGCAGACCCTTCGGCACACGTATTCAACGGTAAGATTTATATTTACCCTTCACACGATATTGACGCCGGAATTCCGGAAAATGATAATGGTGATCATTTCGCTATGCGCGACTATCATGTCTTTTCCATGGATGATATTGACGGAGAGGTTATTGATCATGGAGTAGTACTCGATATTAAGGATATTCCATGGGCAGGTCGACAATTATGGGCGCCTGATGTTGCGTATAAAAACGGAAAATACTACCTTTACTTTCCTTTAAAAGACAAAACGGATATTTTCAGGATTGGGGTGGCGATAAGCGATAAACCTGAAGGTCCGTTTGTTCCACAAAGCGATCCCATAAAAGGAAGTTACAGCATCGATCCTGCGGTATGGGATGATGGTGATGGCAATTTCTATATGTATTTTGGTGGATTATGGGGCGGACAATTGCAGCGGTATCGCAACAACAAAGCTATTGAATGTGGTCATGAACCTGCCGATGATGAACCTGCTTTGTGTGCCCGAGTGGTAAAACTCACCGACGATATGCTGGAATTTGCAGAGGAACCTCGTGATGTACTTATTCTTGACGAGAAGGGCGAACCGTTGAAGGCTGGCGATCATAAGCGTAGGTATTTTGAAGCACCTTGGATGCATAAATACAACGGCAAGTATTATTTCTCATATTCCACGGGCAATACGCATTTGATATGCTACGCCATAGGAGATAATCCGTATGGGCCGTTCACTTATCAAGGTGTAATATTGACGCCGGTAGTGGGATGGACTACCCATCATTCTATAGTAGAATTTCGGGGAAAATGGTACCTTTTTCATCACGACAGTGTGCCTTCCGGAGGAAAAACATGGTTAAGGAGTATGAAAGTGGTAGAATTGGAATACAATGAAGACGGTACGATAAAAACCATTGATGGAGGAAGAGATGATTTTTTCAAAAACGATTAACATAACATATGAATACATGTGATGAATGAGTTTTTTAAGTTTTAAAAAAGAATTTTTTTGTTTAATATGTAATTTTATTATTTTGATTGTGAAGCGAACAAATTACCCGGCGATTTTTCTTTTTCTTTTTTCTTTTTTCTTTTTTCAGTGCAGCAACCCTGTTGCTCCTTATCTTAACACGAAGTTGTCGTTTGAAGAACGTGCAGAGGATCTTCTTTTGCGCCTTACACTAGAGGAGAAGGTGAGTTTGATGCGCTACGATTCGCCGGCCATAGAGCGGCTGGGTATACCGGCCTACAACTGGTGGAACGAGTGCCTTCACGGCGTTGCCCGTTCAGGATTGGCCACTGTTTTTCCGCAGGCCATAGGAATGGCGGCCATGTGGGATCGGGACGAGATGTTTGCTATTGCGTCGGCCATTTCCGACGAAGCACGGGCCAAACATCACGATTACGCCTCGAAAGGGAAGCGGGGGATTTATCAGGGGTTGACGTTCTGGACACCCAACATCAACATTTTCCGTGATCCGCGCTGGGGAAGGGGAATGGAGACCTACGGAGAAGATCCGTTTTTAACGGCCGAGACGGCTATCCCTTTTATCAAAGGGTTGCAGGGCGATGATCCGAAATACCTGAAACTGGTGGCTACGGCGAAACATTTTGCCGTTCACAGCGGGCCTGAAGCCGTGAGGCATTCGTTCGATGTTTATCCGAACGATTACGATTTGGCCGAGACTTATTTTCCTCATTTCAAGCGCAGTATTCTTGAAGCGGATGTCTATTCCGTGATGTCTGCCTATCAACGTTTCAGGGGAGAGCCCTGTTGCGGAGACAAGTATCTGGAAGATCTGTTGCGCAACAAATGGGGGCTGAAAGGTTATATTGTTTCGGACTGTGGTGCCATCAGCGATTTTTACCGCGAAAATGCCCATCATATAGTGGATACGCCCGAAGAGGCGGCAGCCAAAGCAGTGAAGGCCGGTACGGATTTGAATTGCGGCGATACCTATTATCCACATCTGATCGAAGCCGTCAATAAAGGACTGGTCACCGAAGAAGAGATCGACACGTCGGTAAAGCGGCTGTTGTTGGCAAGAATGAAACTGGGCATGTTCGATCCCGAAAAGGAAGTGAAATATGCACAAATCCCTTTCGACGTAGTGGATTGCGAAAAACACCGCTTACTGGCATTGGAAGCGGCTCGCAAATCGATGGTCTTGCTCAAGAACGAAAACGACATTCTGCCGTTTTCAAGAGACGTTAAGAAGATTGCCGTCATCGGGCCCAATGCCGATAACGAAGAAATATTGCTGGGAAATTACAACGGATATCCTTCTGTTCGCATCACACCATTAAAAGGGATAAGGGAAAAATTGCCCGATGTCGAAGTGAAGTATGCCCAAGGGTGCCGGTTAGCCGAAGGATTGCCTTATTTGGAGGTGATTCCGCCGGCCTGTTTTTATACCGATGAAACACGGAAAACGAAAGGATTGACAGCCGAATATTTCGACAACGCCAAATTGGAAGGAACGCCCAAACATACGCGAATCGACGACCATATCGATTTCGAATGGTGGACTACCCCTCCTTTTTCCGATATGTCATACGAACGGTTTTCGGTACGTTGGAAAGGTGTTCTTGTACCACCGGCAAGTGGGGAATATGCCTTGGGAGGAGAAGCTTTTCGCGGATTCAAACTGATGCTGGACGGAAAAGTGTTGTCCTTTGGACAAAGCGGACATCATGCCAAAAAGGGATACGAATGGGTAACCCTTGAGAAGGGGAAACCTTACGAAATCGAAATTGAATACGTTCAAGATAACACGGAATACCCACATGTGCGTATTTTATGGGAAGTACCCGGAAAGGATCTGAAACGGGATGCCGTAGATTTGGCAAAAAACTCCGATTTGGTTGTGCTCTGCATGGGATTGAGTCCATCGCTCGAAGGCGAGGAAATGAATGTGGATATCGACGGTTTTTACAAAGGAGACCGTACCGACATCAAGTTGCCCCGTGTTCAGACCGATTTGATGAAGGAAATCGTGAAACAGGGAAAGCCGACCATTTTGGTTTTGCTCAACGGCAGTGCGTTGGCAGTGAATTGGGAGAACGAAAACATTCCCGCCATTCTTGAGGCTTGGTATCCCGGACAGGCGGGTGGAACGGCTATAGCCGACGTGATTTTTGGCGATTACAATCCGTCAGGGCGATTACCCGTGACATTTTACAAGGGTATCGATCAACTTCCGCCTTTCGAGGACTATGACATGAAAGGCAAAACGTATCGTTATTTTGAAGGAGAGCCTTTATATGAATTCGGCTACGGATTGAGTTATACGACGTTCAAGTACACTTTCAAGAATGTTCCGTCATCGATTCAAGCGGGTGAGAACATTTCCGTTTCGGTAGAGGTGACCAACACGGGAGATAAAGATGGTGATGAAGTGGTTCAGCTTTATGTTTCCTTGCCGGAGAGCAAACTGAAGACACCCATTCGTTCGTTGCAGGGATTTAAGCGTATTCATTTAAAGGCAGGTGAAACCCGGACAGTCGACTTTGTGCTGCAACCTCATCAGTTTGCAGCCCGAAACGAGGATAACATTCCGCTGGTGGAGGCCGGGAGAGTTTCTATTTCGGTCGGAGGGAAACAGCCTGACGAAAAATCGCTTGCTTCGGGTGCGGTCGTTCAAACGAGTGTGGAGGTTAATGGCGAAAGATTTTACATAAACGATTGATATTTTCATTCTTCTTGACAATGAAAAAGTGTTGGAGATGGTTTGGCAAGAAAGATCCGATTACGTTGGACATGCTCAGGCAGATTGGTGTGGAAGGTATCGTTACTGCGCTACATGATGTACCCAATGGGCAAGTATGCCCGACGGACATGATTCGGGAGGTTAAACGATATATCGCATCTTATGGATTGCATTGGGCAGTGGTTGAAAGTTTGCCTGTCGTTGAATCCATCAAATATGGAGGAAAAGACAGGGATAAGTGGATCGAAAATTTCCAACGGAATTTGATGCATCTTGGGCAGGCTGGAGTCACTACGGTTTGTTATAATTTTATGCCCGTGATCGATTGGGTACGTACAGATTTGCATAAAAAGCTGGACGATGGCACACAAACGTTGTATTTCGATAAAATTCGTTATGCCTATTTCGATTGTAAAATTCTGAAAAGGAAAGATGCGGAAAAGGATTATACTCCTGAGGAGTTGACTAAGGTGAATGCTTTGGACGGGACAATTACCGAAGAAGAGAAAAAAGAACTTATCGATACCATTATAGTAAAAACCCAGGGATTTATCAACCGAAGTATCGTTAACGGCGATGAGGATCCGGTTGAAGCTTTCAGAAAACTGCTGGATTTGTATGAAAACGTTGACGAAACAAAGCTTCGCGAAAATTTGAAGTATTTCCTGCAAGCGGTGATTCCCGTGGCAGAAAAATACGGGGTACGAATGTGCATTCATCCCGATGATCCGCCATTTCCCGTATTCGGTTTGCCGAGAATCGTCAGTGACGAGCATGACATCCGCCGGGTTTTGGAAGCCGTGGAAAGTCCTTCCAATGCTTTCGCCTTCTGTGCCGGATCCTTGAGTGCAGGCATTCAAAATAATGTGGTTGAACTGGCAAAAGCCTTTGTGAAGAATTCTTTTTTTGTACATTTGCGTAGTACGGAAGTCTTGGAAAACGGCGATTTTGTGGAGGCATCCCACCTTGGAGGAAGGGCCAATTTGATAGAAGTCATTCGGATTTTCGAAAAAGAAAATCCCGCTGTTCCCATGCGAGTGGACCATGGAAAACTTATGCTCCACGATGTGGGAAAGGAATATAATCCGGGTTATTCTTTTTTAGGGAGAATGTTTGCTTTGACACAAATCGACGGCATGATGGCGGTCGTACGCAATGAAATCGAGACAGGGATATATTGAAAATAAAAATCATAAAATCATAAAATCATAAGTATGTATTTATTGGGATACGATATAGGCAGTTCTTCGGTGAAGGCCTGCTTGGTGGAAGCCGAAAGCGGAAAGATTGCGGCATCGGATTATTCGCCCAAGACGGAGATGCCGATTTATGCTGAACGTCCGGGGTGGGCAGAGCAGGATCCGGAGATGTGGTGGGAGCACCTAAAACAAGCCCATCATGCGGTGATGAGGAAATCGGGGGTTAGGGGCGAAGAGATCAAGGCCATCGGTATTTCTTGGCAAATGCACGGATTGGTGTTGGTTGACAAGAACCGGCGGGTGCTTCGTCCGTCCATTATTTGGTGCGACAGTCGGGCGGTTCCTTATGGCGAAAAAGCTTTCGAAGCGATTGGCAGGGAAAGAGCGTTGTCGCATCTGCTGAATTCCCCGGGCAACTTCACGGCATCTAAATTGGCCTGGGTGAAGGAAAACGAACCGGAGATCTACCGACAGATCCACAAGATCATGCTTCCGGGCGATTATATCGCCATGAAGCTGACCGGCAGCATCGGCATGACGATCGAAGGCTTGTCTGAAGGGATCTTCTGGGATTTCAAGGAACATCGGATATCGGAAGATGTGATGAGCTTTTTCGGTTTCGATTATTCCCTTATTCCCGATATTGTTCCGATCTTTGGAACGCAGGGAACCGTTTCATCCGAAGCGGCTGCCGCGTTGGGGCTTAAAGAGGGTACGCCTGTTGGCTACAGAGCGGGTGATCAGCCCAACAATGCTGTTTCACTCAATGTTTTCAATCCCGGAGAGATAGCCTCCACTGCCGGTACATCGGGGGTTATATATGGTATTTTGGGAGAAATCAATTACGATCCGCTTTCCCGGATAAACATTTTTGCTCATGTGAATCATACCCCTGAGGATCCCCGTTTGGGTGTTTTGTTGTGCATTAACGGCACAGGGATCCTCAATTCATGGATTAAAAGGAATTTTATACGGGAAGGATTCACGTATGAGGACATGAACAAGTTGGCTTCCCAATCTCCCATTGGAGCCAAAGGGTTGTCGGTCATTCCTTTCGGGAATGGAGCGGAACGCATTCTCGAGAACAAAGATATCGGCTGTTCTTTTCACGGCATCAATTTCAATATCCACTCTATTGCAGACATTGTGAGGGCTTCTCAGGAGGGTATCGTATTTTCGTTCAAGTACGGTATGGAGATCATGCAAGCCATGGGCATGGACATCACGGTGATTCGTGCGGGCAATGCGAATATGTTTCTTAGCCCGATTTTCAGGGAGACACTTTCAAGCATAACCGGAGCTACCATCGAGCTGTATGATACCGATGGTGCAGCAGGAGCGGCCAAAGCCGCAGGGATTGGTGTCGGGATATATGCATCGCCCGAAGAGGCTTTTGGCTCCTTGAAGAAAATCATGACGGTGGAACCCGACGCAAAGAACCGATTGCAATATCAATCTGCCTATGAACGGTGGAAAAGCCGTTTGGATTTGGAAAACAAAGACTGAGAGTCACTCTCGTTTTTTATTATAAATCTTGGGCATTATATCATTTACATACATTCATTTATTTAAAAAAAAACAATATGGAAAACAAGAAAGAATTTTTTCCCGGTATAGGGAAAATCAAGTTTGAAGGAAAAGAAAGCAGAAATCCTTTCTCTTTTCGTTATTATGATGCGGAAAAAGAAGTTTACGGTCGCAAGATGAAAGATTGGTTCAAATTTTCGATGGCCTACTGGCATACATTGTGTGCCGAAGGTACCGATCCGTTTGGTGGACCGACAAAAATTTTTCCGTGGAACGAAGGGGCAGATCCGATAGAGCGGGCAAAAAACAAAATGGATGCTGCTTTCGAGTTCATGCAAAAAATCGGGATCGAATATTTTTGCTTTCACGATATCGACCTGGTAGACGAAGGGAATTCGCTCGGGGAATACGAATCGAACCTAAAACAAATGGTATCCTACGCCAAGGAGAAGATGGCTCAAACGGGTATCAAGTTGTTGTGGGGAACGGCCAACGTTTTCGGCCACAAACGTTATATGAACGGAGCGGCCACCAATCCCAATTTTGAGAGTGTGGCTTATGCCGCCACGCAGATCAAAAATGCGTTGGATGCCACCATTGAACTTGGAGGAGAGAACTATGTGTTCTGGGGCGGACGTGAAGGTTACATGAGTCTGCTGAATACCGACATGAAACGTGAAAAGGAACATCTGGCCATGATGCTGACCCTGGCGCGCGATTATGCCCGTTCGAAAGGCTTCAAGGGGAATTTCCTCATCGAGCCGAAACCCATGGAGCCGACCAAACATCAATATGATGTGGATGCCGAAACGGTTATCGGTTTTCTTCGTGCGCATAATCTCGATAAGGATTTCAAATTGAATATCGAGGTCAATCACGCCACGTTGGCCGGGCATACGTTTGAACACGAATTGCAGTGTGCTGCGGATGCCGGTATGTTGGGTTCGATCGATGCCAACCGTGGCGATTATCAGAACGGTTGGGATACGGATCAGTTTCCCATTGACGTGTACGAGTTGACACAGGCGATGCTGGTTATCTTGCGTAACGGCGGGTTGCAAGGCGGAGGGACGAATTTCGATGCCAAGACCCGTCGCAATTCTACCGATTTGGAAGATATTTTCATTGCGCACATAGCGGGGATGGATGTTTTTGCGCGTGCGTTGGAAGCTGCCGCAGCCATACTTGAAGAGTCGCCTTATCTCGAGATGCTTGAAGAGCGTTACGCTTCGTTTGACAGTGGCAAGGGCAAGGAATTTGAAGAAGGGAAACTTTCGCTGGAAGATCTGCGCGATTATGCGCTCTCTTTGGGCAGGGAACCGGCACAGATAAGCGGGAAACAGGAGCTCTACGAAGCCATCGTCAACATGTACATATAAAAAGGTAAAACATAACGGATTCTCGGTCGGTTGCTTGAAAAGCCGGCCGGGTTTCTTTTTTATTTGGAGTAAAAAATGACAAAACAATATAATAAGACTTATCTTTTTGGAATAACGTTGGTGGCCACGTTAGGTGGTTTGCTCTTCGGTTACGATACGGCCGTTATTTCGGGAGCGGAAAAATCGCTTCAGGCCTATCTTATCGAGCCGTTGGGATTAAGCGCACTGGTACATGGGGCGACGGTGTCGAGCGCCTTGATCGGATGTATCATTGGAGGGATATTGTCCGGTTTTTTTTCCAACCGATTGGGACGTCGCAATACACTGCTTCTTGCATCGGTGCTGTTTTTTATTTCTGCTCTTGGCTCGGGATATCCTGAAGCCCTGTTTTTCCCGCAAGGCGAAGTTTCTCTCGCTTTGTTGATCACTTTCAATATTTATCGCATATTGGGAGGTATAGGGGTAGGATTGGCCTCGGCCGTTTCGCCGATGTATATCAGTGAGATATCGCCTGCGGAGATTCGCGGGCGGCTGGTATCGTTCAATCAGTTTGCCATCATTTTCGGCATGTTGGTGGTCTATTTTGTAAATTGGAGCATTGCTCGTGGACAGTCGATAGAGTGGATCAATGCCATTGGTTGGCGCAGGATGTTTGCCTCTGAGGCCATTCCTGCATCACTGTTCGGAATATTGTTGTTGTTTGTTCCGGAAACGCCTCGTTATCTGGCACTGGTACACCAGGACGAAAAAGCCTTGTCGGTGCTTACGAAAATCAACAGGAGTGAAGAAACCGCCCATCGTATACTGAACGAGATTAAACAGACGGTCGATCATTCGATCAAGGCAAGTGTATTCTCTTATGGGAAGAAGGTAATTGTCATCGGAATTCTGTTATCGGTATTTCAGCAGTTTGTAGGCATCAATGTGGCTTTGTATTACGCCCCGCGTATTTTCGAGAGCATGGGAGCGGCCAAGGACGCATCGATGCTTCAAACGGTTATTATGGGTTTCGTGAATGTCGTTTTCACTGTAGTAGCTATTCTCACGGTGGACAAATGGGGTAGAAAGCCCCTTCTGATAACCGGATCGATAGGAATGGCCATAGGCATGTTTGCGATCTCGGCACTGGCCTTCAACAATATTATCGGCATTAGCACGTTGGTGTTTATCATTATTTATACGGCTTCGTTTATGATGTCGTGGGGTCCGATTTGCTGGGTGTTGATTTCGGAAATTTTCCCGAATAAGATACGTGGCAAAGCCGTAGCCATAGCGGTAGCCTTTCAATGGTTGGCCAATTACCTGATATCGTCCACTTATCCGGCTATGATGGAATTCAGTCCGGGACTTACGTATGCTTTTTATGGAACGATGTCCGTTTTGTCGGCCTTGTTTGTGTGGAAAATGGTCCCCGAAACGAAAGGGAAATCATTGGAAGAAATGGAGCTTCTGTGGGTGAAAGAAAAAGAAAGGTAAACAGATCATTTTATGTCATGCGTAAGTTCAACTTAGAAGTGCAACACGAGGGTTTGCCAAACGGTTGGGGTCGGGATCGATTCCATTCGTCGGCATGTGCTTTTGTCAAACGCATGGCCTTGCAGGCATAAGAAATTCGCACTTGCCGGTTGACACTATAAGGTTGAAATATTTTCACAATATGAACATTTGTTCAAAATAAATGGTATATTTGCAAAGTTATTGTGTGATATATTTCAATTCGTAAATAAAGATGTCTCGTCCCAAACAGTGTCGAAAAATACTTTCCCCCCCTTTAATGGTTGGATTCAAGCCTTTTGGTATACCTCGGTCGGAAATTGAAGAAATTGTTCTTCAATACGATGAGTATGAAGCCATCAGGTTGCTCGACTATGAGGGGATGTTACAAGAGCAGGCTGCGAAAAAAATGAACGTATCGCGTCCTACGCTAACCCGCATTTATGAAAATGCCCGGAAAACCATTGCAGAAGCTTTGGTAGAAGGCAAAATGATTGTGATTGAAGGAGGGAGTGTGGATTTTGGCAGGAAATGGTATCGCTGCAGGAAGTGTCACAGATTGATCGATGGTCTTGAAAATCATACGGCTTGCAAACATTGCAGAAGTTATGGCGATGAGGAGTTGATTCCGATACAATAACGATAAATAATTCCTTTATGAAAATAGCTATTTCTTCAGAGGGGAATACCCTTTCGTCAAAAATTGATTCCCATTTTGGAAGATGTCCTTATTTTGCTTTTTACGACACCGAAACCGGCAACACAGCGTTTTTAATCAATCCGGCTAAGGAAGTCACGAGTGGCGCAGGCCCTGCTGCAGTGCAGTTTATAGCCTCAAAAAAAGTGGAGAAAGTGCTTTCCGGCGAATTTGGCTTAAAAATAAGATCATTGTTGGAGAGCTTGAATATAGAAATGCAACACGAGCGCGACAAAACCATTTCAGAAATTATAGAACAATTTAAAAATCAATAATGAGTCTGCTTTAAAAAGTCCAAAATACTGAAAATTAATTTTGTAAAAACCTGACTTTTAAGTTGATTTTTTGCTTATTTTCGATAAATAAGACTTATTTAAGTGGACTCAATAATAAAATGCCCAAATTAGATGGAACTGGTCCGGCGGGACAGGGTCCCGGAACCGGCCGAAAAATAGGGAAATGCAATATTTTGTCCAACGAAGAAAAATTGAAACTGTTGGGAACAGGTATGGGAAAACGCCGAAATAGTGGCGGTGGAGAAGGACAAAAGAAACGCTTGAAAAGCGGAGAAAAATTTATAACAACTAAAACAATTAAAAAAAGGAGGTAATTATGCCTGGATTAAACAGAAAGGGACCTCTCGGAGAAGGTCCAAGAACAGGAAGAGGATTAGGCCGTTGCAATCCTCAAAACAAAGGTAAAACGGAAGAAGAAATTTTGCAGAGTCGTATGGAAAACAATTTCAATGAGGAATTTTTCTACGGCCGCGATCAGCAACAAGGTTATGGGATGGGTCGCAGACGAGGCAGAGGTAACGGATACGGATTGGGGCGGGGGCAAGGTCCTCGTCAGGGAAGGAATCGATGAAATTTAAGAAGGTTGTACGACAAAACATACAGTCTTTATCAAAGTCGAATTAATTTTATCAACTAATTATATATTAATAATTTATATATGAAACGCGTATTTGCCATTCCATTGGAAAATGGAATTTTATGTCAACATTTTGGTCATTGCCAACAATTTGCTTTTGTTGAAGTCGATAAGGGTTCGATTATAAAAGAAAGCTTGGTTACTCCGCCTCCACACGAACCGGGATTGCTGCCGGCATGGTTGGCCGAAAAAGGGGTTACCGATATTATTGCTTCCGGAATAGGACAAAGAGCCATCAATTTACTTCAACAACACCATATCAAGGTATATATGGGAGCTCAGCAAAAAAGTCCTGCCGAACTGGTTTCCGATTGGATGGAACAATCGCTTACTACCGGTGTCAATGCCTGTGATCACTAAAAAACGAAAATAATGAGGTCTGATTATCGATGTTATTTTTGTTTTGCCCGGCTTTTTGAAAATTTAATCGAAAAGACCAATCTTACACCCGAAGAAAAGCAATGCTTTGCAAGTCAAATGTTTGGACTATTCCATTCGGAAAAGGATGGATTTTCAGTTCCTTATTTGTCGCGAGAGGTGCACCTTCTTTTCAAAAAATACAGTGACAACGACGATCCGTATAAATGGGTAAAACGTCAAAGCAACGATATGGTTTTAAGCAGGTATGACGATTTGAAAAAGACAGTCACGACATCTGCTGATCCTTTCGTCACGGCATTAAAACTGGCCATTGCAGGAAATATCATCGATTATGGTATTCCACAACATTTTGATTTAGATGAAACCATCGGGAAAGTGCTGGCTTCCGATTTTGCCATCGACCATTCAAAAGATTTAAAACAATCGTTGTCTGAAGCAAAATCGGTGTTGTATATTGGGGATAACGCGGGGGAAATCGTATTTGATAAACTATTTATCGAAACCATTCATCATCCCGATTTGTGGTATGCTGTTCGAGGGGCTCCTATTATCAATGACGTAACACTGGAAGATGCAAATTATGTGCAAATGAATGAGGTGGCTCATGTGATCGAAAATGGATATGATGCTCCTTCTACCATGCTGTCGCATTGTTCGAAAGAGTTTAAAGACCTTTTTTCACGGGCAGATATTGTTATTTCGAAGGGACAGGGCAATTTGGAAAGTTTGTTGCATGAATCAAGCAAAAAAATCTACTTTCTTCTCATGGTAAAATGTGATGTCATAGCCGATATTTTAGGTGTAAAAAAGGGACAATTTGTAGTTGCACGAAACGTAGTTGAAAATGAAAATTGCCATAGCAAGCGGAAAGGGAGGCACAGGCAAAACGTTTGTCTCGACCAATCTTTTTTGGACGGCGCAACATTTCGGAATTCCGACAACGCTGATTGATTGCGATGCCGAAGAACCGAATGTAAGGGAGTTTCTCGACGGAGAAGAACAATTGGTGGAGCATGTATATCAAAACGTTCCCCACATTGATCCGGAAAAATGTACCTTTTGCGGAAAATGCGCCGAATACTGTAACTACAATGCGATTCTGTTTTTGCCGGAAAATCGCTTCATAAAGGTATTGTCAGACCTATGCCACGATTGTGGAGCATGTTCATATGCTTGTGAATACGAAGCTGTAATCGAGCAAAAAAAACAGATCGGTACAGTTAAGATCTTTGATTTCGATGGTTTTTCTCATATTATTGAAAGTCGTTCTGAAGTAGGGGTATATTCACCCGTTTCGGTTATCAAAAAAGCCATAAAGGAAGCTGATCCCCAACATTTGATTTTGCTAGATACTCCTCCCGGAATTTCCTGCCCGTTCGTTGCGACAGTGGAGCAAGCCGATTTTATCATTTTGGTTGCTGAACCCACTCCATTCGGGCTGCACGATTTAAAACTTTCCGTAAGTACGCTACGGCAACTTCAAAAACCTTTCGGCGTAATCGTCAACAAATCGGGGTTGGGCAATCGTGCTGTTTATCAATGGTTAGACGAAAACAAGATTCCGTTACTTCTTGAAATTCCTTTCGACAAAGATATTGCCCGAACGTATTCGGAAGGTAAAATTCTTTCACAGGAAAATGAGGCATATCGGAAAATATTTCAACAGGTATTGAATATAATGATGCACACGCATTGGTCATGACAGAAATAGCTATTCTCAGCGGAAAAGGCGGAACAGGAAAAACAAGTCTGAGTGCCGCTCTCGCCACCATCAACCATCAGACCGTAGTTGCCGATTGTGATGTAGATGCGGCCAATCTGTATTTGATCTTACAGCCCGAAAATTATGTCGGAGAAAAATTTTTAACGGGACACAAAGCAGTGATCGATTACAGTTCTTGTAATCAATGTGAAATATGCATCGATTATTGCCGCTTCGATGCCATTGCTTATGTAAATGGACGTGTTACTATTTCCGAAACAGCTTGTGATGGGTGCAAACTCTGTTCGCGGGTTTGTCCATCGCAATCTATAACGATGGTTCCCGGCGATAAAAGTTATTGGTATATAGGGAATTATCGTAATGGGAAGCTCATTCACGCTCGTTTGGCGCCGGGAGAAGAAAATTCCGGAAAACTTGTCAACGTGGTGCGTGAACAAGCCCGGAAAACTGCCGAAGAAACCGGATGGGAGACGCTGATCATCGACGGACCTCCGGGAACAGGATGTCCGGTTATTTCTACCCTCACGGGAGTTGACAAAACCATTATCGTAACCGAACCTACGCGATCCGGGTTTCACGATTTGAAACGCATCGTAGAATTGACAAACACATTTAATATTCCGACTTATATAGTCGTCAATAAATACGATTTGAATGAAAACATGACTGACCAAATCCTTACATGGTGCTCCGATGCGGGAATTCCTGTGGTAGGTAAAATTCCTTTTGATCCTCAAATAGTTGAAGCCATGCTCCAATGCAAAAGTATTGTCGAATGGGCTCCCGAGACACAAGCTGCAAAAGAAATACATGCCATTTACCAACAAGTGGTGAACAATGGAA